>Ga0213863_10002256_pt1 | contig 13746 bp, 13 predicted proteins | sample PICome_8_FD_160128 | JGI IMG/M metagenome (GOLD analysis project Ga0213863, IMG submission 160128) | Coastal seawater microbial communities near Pivers Island, North Carolina, United States - PICO497 | ecosystem: Environmental > Aquatic > Marine > Coastal | place: USA: North Carolina... | reverse complement strand
ATATTCGGGGAAAAACGGATTATTTTCCATTTCCTGCTGAATGGTCGAAATAGGGCCGTGACCAGGACACAAGATCACATCCTCGGGCAAGGTCATAATCTTATCTCGATTTGTCCTTAGAGCATCCTTATACGAAATCATTCCTCCTCCCATAGAACCAGCGAAAATTGCATCCCCAACCACTGCAATATTTTCACCATTTCTCTCAAGCAAATAAGTTGTGCCCCCGATAGAATGACCATGCGTATGGACAGCTTCTAGCGATAGTGAATCACAACTATGCTTAAAACCCTCCGTAATGGTCTTGCAGTTTACCAAGCCTTCCAAATGGTGAACAAAAACGGGTGGATTTCTGGTTTTTTGCTTCAAATCATCCAAGCATGCGATATGGTCATGATGTGTGTGGGTAAGAAAGATGGCATCAATCTCTAAATTTTTCATTTCTATAAAGTCATTTATTGGATCTGCGTCGGGTCCTGTATCAAATATCCATGCTTTCTTGGTTGCTTCATCCCATATTAAGTACGCATTCACAAGCATCCCTCCGAAAGGAAGATTGAATTGCTTCAAGCCTTTTATTTCCATGGGGGCAGGGCACCACTCCTTATGTGCCGAACGAAGCAGTTTATCTCTATCTAAATTCAGCTCATCCGCCATTGAGCAAATCAAGCTGTCGTTTACTTCTCCGGATAAAATGGCTTCAACTTCAGATCTTTCAGAACCAGTTCGCTTTGCCATTTCGCTTTTGCCAACCCCCAGACCACGCATGGCTTTGCCGATAATATCCTCGTGAAAATCTTCTAATGCTATCATTTAAATATATAGCCTTAAAATAATATGATGAGCAAAGAGAAAGCAAAAGTTTCCGTTTATGTTTTAGCCTTTAATGAGGAAGATAAAATTGTAGACTGCCTTAATAGTGTTACATGGGCCGATGAGGTTGTTTTGATTGATTCCTACAGCTCTGATAAAACTGCAGAGATTGCTGAGTCTCTGGGTGCAAGAGTAGTACAAGTAGATTTCAAAGGTTTTGGCGGCATCCGTATGGCTGGCATTAAACATACAAAATACGACTGGATATTATCCATTGATTCTGATGAGAGATGTACTGCCGATGCTCAAGATGAAATTTTAAAAACGATAAATTCGCAAAGTTCTAAGGATGCCTATTACATACCTCGCAAAAACCATTTTATGGGAAAAGAAATTAGATTCTGCGGTTGGTATCCCGATTACCGCCAACCTCAACTATTTCGACGAGGGAAGATGACCTACGATCCCAAAGACCAGGTCCATGAGGGCTACCAGGTAGAAGGATGTTCTGGATACCTGAAATCTCCAATCATCCAAATACCATTTTTAAACTATTCTGAACTCATCCAAAAGATGGATCGATACACCGAGTTAGGTGCCAAAAAATTACTGAATAAAAACAAGCAAGTTTCCTGGTTTAACATAGCATTTCGCTCCTGTTGGGCATTCCTTCAGACTTATATCATAAAGCTAGGCTTTTTGGATGGTTGGGCAGGCTTTGCGATTGCTTTCTGCAATATGGAGGGAACTTTTTTTAAGTATACCAAGTACAAGGAATTGTTGCGTCAAAAGTCCGACACCTTGAATGACTGAAAAAACTAAGCAGGTTGTTCAGGTGGTTAAAAGATTCGGTCTTTGTGGCGGAATGGAAGAGTATGTTTTCCGTCTGGCAGAGAGCCTTAACTCCTTAGGCTATAATGTGCTGGTATTGTGCGAAGAAAAAGTAAATCTTCCTGCATCTTGTGAGCTTGAAGTCGTTCAATTAGGTATTAGTACTCGTAAACCAAGGTGGTATTCCCACTTTAAGTTTTCCCAAAAAGTAAAGCATTGGCTCTGTACCAAAGCCCCAGAAAATTACCTTTTACATAGCCACGAAAGGATTTCAGGCCATCATATCACAACAATACACTCTACCTTATTTAATTTTCCCCGTAAATTTAGCCTTCCTTCTGTTCGCAAATTCTTTAATGAAAAATTGGAAGGTAGAGAAATTCTTAGTAAGCCAGTTGTTTGTGTAGTGCCCGTTTCCAAAGTAATCGGCGAACAAATTAAACAAAAATTCCCTAAATCGATTTCCACTTTAGCGAAACCCATAAATCCAGGAATTAATCGTATTCCTTTGCAGGACTCCAAAAAGGTTGCAAAAGATTTAATTAGAATTGGATTCATAGGGGAGGAGTGGAAGAGAAAAGGACTGCCTAAAGTAATAGAAATTTGGCGCACCCTCATAAAGGTAGGTAAAGATTGCCAGCTCGTTCTTGCCGGATTCCCACCTTCTGAAAAAATTGGCCTTACCAATGCAGAAATGAAGAGCGTGCTCATCATGGGTTGGCTGAGCGACAAGTCCAAGTTCTTTTCTGAAATTGATATTTTGCTACACCCAGCCAAGCGCGAAGCCTACGGGATGGTTATTGCCGAATCCGCTTCATTAGGAATTCCATTTGTCTGCTCCAATGAATGCGGTGCATCAACTCTCGCTAGTGAAGGATACGGGAAAGCAATTTCTGAATCTGCTTCAGCTGAAAGCTGGGCAGAGAAACTTATCTCGTTAATCAGTCAAGCACCCACTAGGAAATGCTACCAGAGACCTTGGTCTCAAGTAGCCAAAGAATACGCTGATTTGTATGAGAAAATACAAGCTTCTTCGCATATACCAGACAGTATGCAATGAAGCCTTTTTTCTCCATACTTATACCAAGCTGGAATAACCTAGCCTTTCTCAAGCTTTGTATTGAATCAATAAAGGAGCATTCAGTTGTCCCTCATCAACTGATCGTGCATGTGAACGAAGGGACGGATGGAACATTGGACTGGGTTAAGGAAAATAAAATCTGTTACACATACACGCAAGAAAACGAAGGTGTGTGTGTTGCGATGAACAAAATGGCTGAACTTGCAACTGCCCCCAATATTTTGTACATAAATGATGATATGTATGTTCTGCCCAAATGGGATAAATTATTAAAACAGGAAATCGATAAACTTGGGCATGACAAGTTTTACATTTCCTCGACATCTATTGAGGCAAACCCACAAAGTGACTGCATGATCCAGGGAGATTTTGGCAACAGTCCAGAAACATTTATGAAAGACGATTTGCTTCGAAAATATATGGATATGCCTTTTCGTGATTGGAGTGGTTCCACCTGGCCTCCATGCGTTGTAAGTAAACGATTATGGGAGCAAGTTGGTGGCTATTCTGAAGAATTTTCTCCAGGTATGTATTCAGACCCCGACTTTTCAATGAAACTATGGCAATCAGGTGTTCGCCACTTCAAAGGGTTAGGAGATAGCAGGGTGTATCATTTTGGCTCGAAATCAGTGGGGCGCATCAAAAAGAACAACGGACGCAAGCAATTCATCAAAAAATGGAAAATGGCCCCTAGTACCTTTTGTAAGTTCTACCTAAGAAGAGGGGAGCAACCTTACATTCAACCCGACACGCCACAGGTGCCCACTGCAATCAAACTTAAAAACCGAATCCAGAATTTTTTACCTTAGGTTAAATGAAAAAAGTTCGGATAGTAAGTAATGATATGGACGATGAATTCATTCTTCGCTCAACTCCAGGCGGGTCTAAAACATGGGGAGATTTCACATTCACAACCGAGCCCATAGTTGATTGCGATTATTGCATTTTTCTTAACAACAATAATAAAGAGAGCATCGAAATTTGTTGTCCGCCCGATAATATTTGGATGTTCGTCCAGGAACCTTATCAGAAAGGCCTTACAGATTGGGTGACTGAGAGACATAACTATTTTAGTAAAGTTTTCACCCATTTACCTGTTGATCAGTCTACCAAATACGTTAGATCACAGACTTGCCTCCCTTGGCATATCGGCAAGACTTACGATCAACTTTCTAAAACAGACACATCCCCAAAAAAAGATAAATCCTTGTCGTCTATTGTTGGTGGGGCAGTTTTCTTGCCCGGTCATAAACTCAGGCAAAACTTTATCAAAAAAGTTTTGGATTCAGATTTACCACTCGAACTATTTGGCAAAAATATACGACCGTTAGAAGATAAAACCCAAGGCCTTGAACAATACTTCTTTTCTTTTGCTATAGAGAATAACTCTAATCCGGACATGTGGACCGAAAAACTAGCTGATTGCTTCTTGTCATGGACGATGCCAATTTATTACGGGTGTACAAATTTGACGAAATACTTTCCTCCAAAATCCTTCATTCAAATCGATATTAATTCACCCGAATCTACCATTGAGGAACTCAAAACCAAACTTACTTATGAGTTCTGGGAATCTGCTTTTGATTCTATCCGAGAAGCCCGCGAGTTAGTGCTAAATAAATATCAATTGTTTCCCTTTCTAGTCGAGCAGTTCGAAATGCAAACCGGAAATTCTGATGCAAGAATAATTAAAATCCCGCCTTTCAAAAGATCTCTAAAATCAACCTTAAACCGACTTTGGTACAAGACAGGGTCCTCACTAAGAAAAAGATTTTCTAAACCAACATGGTAAGCATTATCATTTGCTTTTACGAAAGGACACAGCACCTTTTTCGCTGCCTGGATTCCCTTGAGTTTAATAGGGACTATTTCGACGAAGTTGTAATTTCTGACGATGGATCTTGTGAAGTTGTACGGCAATTAGTACAATCTAAATTAGCAGAATATTCTTACCCGATAACATATTCTTTTAGAGAGTCTGGAAGATTTGAGCTAGCTGCAGCCAGAAACAACGGAGTTCGCTCTTCAAAGGGTGATTACTTGATCATCTTTGACTGCGATTTCTTATGCATGCCAGATACCATAAAGCGACATGTAGAATTAAGGAGGAAAAATAGATTTGTTTCAGGTAGATGTAAGTATTTATCAGAAGAACTTACCCTCCAACTTTTTAACGAAGAAAAACTAACCACCAAATATCTCGAACGATTATATCGCTTCGAGGATGACAGGGAATTAAAGAAGATAAACTTCAGGTGCCACAGAAGAAATTTATTTACTCGACTAGGTATTTACTCTGCAAAAAAACATGTTATCGGTAGCCATATCTCTATCTCTAGAGATGATTTATACCGGGTAAATGGATACGACGAGTCATTCACTGGATGGGGAGGCGAAGATAATGACCTAGGTCATAGGTTGGTCCAATCTGGACTATTTTGCATCCCAGCAATGACAAAAACAAGGGTGCTGCACATGTGGCACCCGAAAGAATTGGGTAATAAGCACTGGAAAGAAGGCGATAATGCTCATCGATTGTCAAAGCATAAAATCTCTCATTATTGTGCAAATGGATTAAAAAAATCTAACTAAATAATTACATTAAATTTAAATTACTTATCTAATAGCACTCAATTAGATGCACATTCATATACTTACTGCCCATTTTGGTGACCTTGACTGGACTCATCATCTTGTAAAAAAAATTTACATTGAAAAAAGTTTATCTAAACACGAAATCTCCATAACTGTCATTAACCAAGATAGAACGCATTCTTCATTAAAAAAAATTAAATCATGGGGTTTGCTTGATGTAGTAGAAGTTGGCGAGAATGATGTTTTCATTAACGCTACTGGGCATGACCATGCATGGGCTTTAGATAACGAGTGGAGTAAAATTAAAGGCGACATCGTGATACTTTTTGATTGTGACGCTCATCCGATAAAAGAACATTGGATAGATTGGGTTATCGAAATGTTAAATACTCATGGTGCAATCTTAGCTGAAGATCATCTTCGTCGGGGAAAACCACATCCTTGTTTTATGGCTATGAAACGTGAAGTTGCTGATTCTGGTATAAGTTTTTCCGATGGGGTACTTGAAGATAAAGAAGACACAGGACGTCGCATTCTTGAACAGCTTAATTCTCAAGGTGTAAAAACGTTACTACTTCCACCAAAACGTCGATTCTGCAAAATAGCAGGCATTACATATGACAAATGGTTATATCACCATGGTAGTGGAACTTTTCATGCGTCTAAAGATAGTCGCTTACTCAGTCAAGTTCACCGCTGGGATGCTAAAGTCAAAAATATTGTTCTGAACGAGGGTCGTTATGATTTTTCACTGTTAGAGAAGGCTATGTATAAAGTAGGAAAAATTTTTTCTTAATACTGAAACTCTTTTATTCTAGGAAATTTTAGAACTATGAAGTGGAAAATTTTTATAATGTGCCATAATTGCATTTTGGATGATATGTACAGTGGTGATAAAGATTTTTCATCACAAAATTACAGTTTCTTTAAACTGGGTCCCTCAGATTTAGATTTTAGCGAAAATCGTGAATACCATATTATAAATGAATATGATCTCCCAATACATATGAGAGACGCTCACTACGCAGAATTAACTGGCTTGTATGCAATTTATAAAAATGGCCTCTATAAAGATTTAGATTTCATTGGCTTTAGCCATTATGATAAGGAGCATCGCCTTATCTGCACCTCCCATGATACTAACATAGATAAACTTGAATCAATACGATTGCAGGTCGAAAAATCTCATAAAGCAAATGGACCAACAGATATAACTTATAGAATAAAAAATTGCCTTCAGGAAAATCCTCATGGAGTCCATATTATTTTAGAGGCTCATGAGTTTAAAAAAATATATTCGCAAAAAGTTATGATGGACAAAGATGATCCCGATGGTTTTATTGGAGATGGTGTGAATTGTTTTGATGCTATTTTAGATGACTATAATTCACATTTCGGAACTTCTTTTACTATCTCAGATGTGGCCGCAGATGGATACTTAACCATGTGCGACTGTTTCGTTACTTCAATTTCGTTATTTGAGAAATTAATGAAATTTTTAGTTCCAATCATTGAAAGTCGTAGACTAGATATCTTTGATTCGAAAAGACAGCATCGTCTACAAGGAGGGCTTTTAGAAAGATATGTGGCCGTTTTTTTCGCACTTGAAAAGATAAAGAAAATTGAAATGTCCACTTTTCATCAGTATTGGCGCAAAAAGAAGGTCTCGCGATTTAAAGCTTTTATAAAATCTCTAGGAATGGCCTAGGATAAATCAAACAAGTTTGAACTTGAGACATAAAAGAAAGATTTGCTTAATATATGCCAATTGCCAAGGCGAAGCTGTTAAGATTTTTTTGAGTAAAAGTAGGAGTTTCACTCGGTCTTATAAGATCGTTAGTCTGGTAAACTATGTTGTCCTGACCGAAAAGACTGAATTAGACAAAAAAATCTTCGCTAAGGCAGAACTTTTCATCTACCAACCTTTAGCCGATCACCATGGTGTTTACTCAACAAATGAGATTCTCAAACTTTTACCCACTACCTGTATAAAATTATCATTTGCCTACATATACAATGATGGTCTCTGGCCATTATTTATTGAGGATAAGGTAATAAAAGGAGATGATATAATCTTAAAAATGATACAAGATGGAGTAAGTTTACCACAAATAATATTTAGATTTTATAGGGGTAAAATTAATTTTCGACTACGAGAAAGATTTCAAAAATCCCTCAATATATTATCCCAAAAAGAAAAGGGAACGGATATAAAAACCGCAGAATACATCTTGCAAAACATAGGAAACAGAAGGCTCTTTCTTACGCAAAATCATCATACTAGTGAAATTTACATCCATATCACCAACCAAATCTTACTTAAACTTGGTCATAAACCACTACCTAGTCAAAATACATATTCTGTAAATGAGGCAAATTTACCTGATTGCTGGCCGCAATCTCCGTACGAAACTGCAACGTTAAATTACAACTATGTTACCGACTGGAAAACTTTTCATGGAACCCGTAAAAAATCAAATTGGTTAAGGTTTAATACTAAAATTATCTCACAAATATATAACCGTCACCACTCTTCTCTATGGCGAAGAACTTATTGTTTATCAGTAGTCCGCATGTGTTTAATTGTCTGTGATTATATGAATTTTGGAATTATGAAAAAGTTTAAAATAGTTGAAGAATGCTAAAAAAATTAATTAAAAATTATAAATATAAACTAAAATTAAATCGATATTCTGAGCATGCCTGCAAGGAATGCTTTGATTGGGATTGGAATCAAGTGCCATACAACCGTATAGCACTTGTGAATCACATTATCAAAGTTGATAAACTGGAAAACTATCTCGAGATTGGTTGTCAGGAAAACAATCTTTTTCACTCAGTAACAGCAGTGCGAAAAACAGGCGTTGACCCTGAACGAGGAGGCACCCACAGAATGACATCGGATCAATTTTTTGATCAAAATAATAAGAAATTCGATTTTATATTCATTGATGGAATGCACACTTATGCACAGGTACATGTTGACATTAAAAATTCAATAGATGCATTAAATCCTGGTGGCTGGATTGCGATCCATGATCTAATGCCTAGATCATGGATAGAGGCTCATGTTCCTAACATATCGCAAGGAGCCTGGTCGGGTGATGTGTGGAAGGTTGCCTTTGAACTGCTTGAGACAGAAGGAATTTCTTTCCGTATTGTCATGATTGATGCAGGTGTCGGAGTTTTTAAGGTTGAAAATCCTGACTCCACAAATCTATTAGACGACAGAAAATTCCTTCACGATTCAACATTCGATTATTTCTGTAAAAACCTTGAACGACTACCTAGAATTTCATGGGAAGAGTTTGCATTATGGTCGTCGGAGCTAGGTTAAATTGATTATCCCCTAATGAAGAAAAACCAACCATACTTTACTTTTGCTGAGATTAAATCTTAAGAACTTTTTCTCTGATTGCCTGACGACACAGTCAATCTATTTTACTCTTAGATTTAACGGGAGAGATATCAGTAAAAAATATTAGCTTTTAAAATTTAAAGAAATAACACTCTTTAGATCCCGCTGTTTACCATGCTCCACCATGATCAGTTTTATTTACATTTATACTCCTTAGAACCATCAAAAAGATGGTTCAATGTAAATACAATCGTTTTCTATTCGGATAGCGGCAGTAGGCCTCAAGAATTTTAATTTATCCATAAGTGCATCCATAGATGGGTAACCTGGATTATCGTTAAACTCACGAGCATCATCAATCAGCACTATATGTCCGGAATCGCTATCATGAAAAATGACTTCAAGTTCTTCGAAAATTGGCGTTTCCTTGTCTCCCAATGCGGTTTCTCCGCATGAATAATGACCATCAAGCCAAAACAAAGTTGGGTGATCTAAATTACTTACTATTTCTTTCAACACTTGACCGCTATCACCATTCAAAAGCCTGACATTTTCAATACCCCGAAATCTATGAGTTGCTCTTCTAAAAAGATGCTCGCTTAATTCAATTGAGGTTACAGTTTCGAAATGCCTCCTCGTTGCCTCAATCATTTCGCCCATGTAAGTGCCTGTTTCGATCAAATGCTCGATTCCATATTTGCGAGCTGTATCGACAATAGCCTTTTGCTTTATAAGATGGGGAGGGACATTAAATTTACCAGAAGTCCATCCGGGAAATTCTTTTTTTTGTCTTTTATGTTCAAGTCGGGTTTCGTTTGCATTGTGAAAAGGAGTCCTCCAAAGCAACTTACGAATCTGTGTCTTTAGTCCCATAAATTAGTCTAGGGGTTATTATTTTTCAGCCTTTTACTTATAGATCTCCTTAACTTTCTAGGCCATCTGTAAATGCCCCAGAGTAATTTTCTTAAAAAAGAATAGTTTTCAGGGAAATCTCGAAATAAAGAAGGCAAAACTTGTACATCTTTTTCATCAAATCCAACTCCATGCCAAAATAGATGCTTCGGTCCTCGAAGAAAAATTGTTCCATCATAACCAATAAAGAAATAAGTTACTTTATTTTCGCTTGGCCTAAGGTGCGGGGGGGCATTACATGAAATGCCAAACAAGGAATAAAATTCTTTTCTTACGAAGATTGCATTTATTTCGGTAATGCAAATTAGCTCATAACCTTTTTTCTTCCCAAGGTTGTAAAGTGACATAATGCTAGCTCCGTGCTTTGTATTAGGATCTGCCTTTTGTACGAATTCGATATGAGAGGGGATAGTTGGATTGTATTCTATAAGAACAATTTTGGGATTATATTTTTCAACTGCAGCCCAAACATGATAATCATTACCATCAATGTCTATAGAAAGAAGATCATAATCAATAGGAATTAATGTCTTTGACAGAATATGATCGAGGTTTTGATCTGCAGAGAAACCAACCAAATCGTTAATCGTAATAACATTGTCATTTCCAAAATAATTTTTTCTGAGATCGTTAAATCTGGATTTATTTCCTTCAATTAGTACGGCTTTGTAGCCATGGTTTTCGATCAAATTTCTAGTGTTTGTTAAAAAAAGTCCATCCCACGCACCAAATTCAACGCACCAATTAGTTTTTCCCGGGATTAAACTAAGAACTTTTTCGATAATCCCATCTTCCCCATCTCCAGAGTAGGTATTATTTGAGAAATTAATTAGCCACTTATCATCATTCATACATTAACTGAATACATATTAAGAAGAGAATGTCGCGTAAAAATCCAATGGAGGTTTTAACAGAATGTTCTTATAAAATTCCTTAATTATATCTCCATCTTTAGTTAATACACTTTTTATGCATTTAGATAACTCAAAGTAAACTGCATCAAAATGAATAATTGGTTCATTTGTATGAGGACCTAACAAATTAGACGCACCAGTAGTTCTTGTTACAAGCACAGGCAGTCCACTAGCCAATGCTTCAATCACTACAATTCCAAATGTGTCGAATTTTGAAGGGAGAACAAAAATGTCTGATGAACGGTAGATATGAGGCAAGTTCTCTTTAATAAGCCCAGTAAATCTAACAAATTCAAATATTCCTAAGCTTTTAGCCTTGGCCTTGTATTTAGGAATATTACCTCTTCCTCCTACCCAAAGGTATACCTCTTTTTGCTTAAGTACTTCCTTTATCGCATCGAAAACTAAATCCAAACCTTTGTGCTCGTAATTGTTGCCGATAAAGAGAACTACTTTTGCATCTTTGGGCGTGTTTAATCTTTCTCTCCAATCAAATAATTGGGGAGCAGGGTTAACAAATTCATCTGAAACAGTAGGATGAACAACCTGTACCGTCTTTTTTGATAGGTCGTAATACTTTCTGTAGCAATCTTCGACCAGTGTGGAAACCGGTAGTAAAACTTTGCATCTTGAAGAGTTGATCAGTTTTCGGTCTAGATAGGCACAACTAAGATCAAACAAATTTAATCTTTTTCGGCCTAAAACTTCTTTTGCCCAATGTTCTGGAGGAGTGCCATGAAGGCTAAATATATCAGCTTCAAAAATCCGCTCATGGGTATGAACAATATCGACATGGAGTTTTTTGAGGACTGACCTAACCTGTAAGGCAAAAATAATTCGCTTTAGAGAACGCGGGATATTGATCCTGCGTACTTTGTGGATAGTGATACCTTCGATTTGCTTTTCATACTCACGGCAAATCACATGAAACTCGTATTGTTCTTTGAAATGCTCGCAAGTTTCCACCGCCATCCTTTCCGCTCCCCCCCGCCGGGTAAAAGCACCAATCACAACCGCTATTTTCTTTTTTCTGTTCAATTTAATTGGAGCAGAAACTTTTGGATAGAGTCGTTAAGTGAATTTTCATCAATAGTCTGATTATCATCTAATTGATTTTGATTGGATATGAAAATCTTTACTGGAGAACCCGTAAAAACAGGTCCCGTTTTATCCGGCGATGTTGCCCCAAATATGGCAAAGATGGGTGTGCCCAAAAAATTAGCTAAATGCATAGCCCCAGAATCGTTACATAACAAACACTTTGCAGCTTTCAGTTCCTTGCTTAGCTGATCCAAACTTGTTTTCCCGCAAAGGTTCTCACATCGCAGGGTTTCTAGTTTAGAATAAAGATTCTCGCAGATTTCGCTCTCTGCAGAAGTTCCAATAATTTTAAAGGACAAATTGGGTACCTTTTGATTAATAAGTTTTAAGATTTTTGCCCAATGATCTGTGGGTAATCTTTTGGCAGGTGTATTGAGAGACCCGGGGGCAACTAATATTTCTGTAGATTCAATATCTCTTTTCCCCTGTGAATTGCAAAACTGATTCATTTCAGGGGGGCCGAAATGGCTGTATTTTGCGAGCATACTAAACCAAATTGATAGTTGATGATTATCTTTTAATTCCGCAGGTACTTCATATTTATAATTCAAAAGAGGTCTTTTTTTGTTTATTACCATCCCGAGCCTTGATTCCGCACCCAGTAATTTTGCCTCAATATCACCGCGCAAAGAATTGGTGAGCACAAGGATTGCATCACAGCGATTGGAACGGAACTTTAGTAGTTCAATGTAATATTTAAAGCCTTTGTTTTGAGGAAGGGCTATCACTTCATCTGCCAACTTCAGACTTTCCAGAAAAGAAACATAACCACTTTTACAAAGAAGGTGAATCTTGGAATCTGGTCTGCCGTGGCGAATTGCCCTGATTAAAGAGATCGCCATGACTGCATCACCCAACCAGTTAGGCATTCGTACCCAAATATGATTTGCCTGCTCCGTTTTGAATCCAAAATCCAACGAACGAAACTTTTCCTGCAAAAGAAAAATCTCGTGGATCATATTGTTAGTCTTCCACTTTCCATGACTCCAAAGCCACTCGGGATAACCTCGAGGGCATGCCATCAATTTATTTGCCAATAATTTATGGGCCTTTTCACAAATCCTCCCATCTTCGGTTTCTATATTCTCCAATTCCAATTGGGTTCTAAAAAAAGATACTCTCTCGGGGACCGCGTGGATGCAAAGAACATTTTTGTTTTTGGCAAGGAGATCAGGAAGTGGGGATATGGAACAAATTCGACCTAAGAAAGTGCTACCAATACCCCGCAAGCCAGCATTTTGGTCATATAAAACCACAAGCCAGTTTCCATTCTTCAAATGATTTCTCGCCTTAATCAGGCCCTGCTTTCGAGAAAATACTTTCAAGCCTAAAGCTTCACGGGATCGAGTGATCCACTGATCCAGGGCTTTATTTTTATTGGGTCGGTAAATTGCACCAAAGGTTCTGTCTCCAAACGGTCTAAAAAAAGGAGAGGTTGCCAAAGTCTCAAATAAACAAGTATGGGGAAGAAGAAATAAGACAGGCTTTTTACTTCTTCTTAAATCATCCATTTGTTTCTCAGTTTTAAGGTCATAAAAAATGGTTCGCCTTAAAACATTCGAAGGTAAAAAGGGATAACAAAGGGAGAAGAAACCCATTTCAAACATTCTCGCTATGGACTCATGGGCAACCCTCTTTACTTTCCCATAATCCCAGTCTGGGAAAGCATGAGCTAGGTTGGAAAGTATTAGGCGTCTTCTGGGATTAGGGTTAGATATGAGAAGCCAAGCAAGGAGTTCGGTGACCCATTCCAGGAAAAAGTATGGAAGGCGGCTTAGGCAAAAACCGATAAGTTTGATAAAAGCTAAGAAGAATTTATCTTTCATCTACCTTGAGTAAATCAAGAAGCTCGGTGACCTTATCCCATACTTCATTGAATTTAATGAGCCCCATTGCTCGATAATCATGCACGCGATCATGAAAGTCAGTGGCATTCCCTTTACCAAAGTTTCTGATTGCATCAGGGTATTTATTTATCGAGTGCTCGAGCTTTTGGTAAGGACCAGTGAGATAAGGGTTAGCCACAGCAAACAAGCCAACTACTGGTGTACCCAGTGCATTTGCTAAATGAATTGCACCGGTATCCGGTGCAACTAACAAGTCTACTTCAGATAATAGTGACGCCCATTGCATCAGGCTTA
>Ga0213863_10002251_pt1 | contig 13757 bp, 7 predicted proteins | sample PICome_8_FD_160128 | JGI IMG/M metagenome (GOLD analysis project Ga0213863, IMG submission 160128) | Coastal seawater microbial communities near Pivers Island, North Carolina, United States - PICO497 | ecosystem: Environmental > Aquatic > Marine > Coastal | place: USA: North Carolina | collected... | reverse complement strand
TGTTCTCTTTTTTTTTTTTTTTTTTGGTCTGCATGTCTTCTGTCTCAAGTCTGTCGACGCTTCTGTCAAAAACTCTTGCTTCACAACAAAGAAGAAGAGTTTAAAAGTAAACACACACTATATATATATTATAGAGAGAGCGACGAGTCGGAGTGATTCGTATTCCTCCTTCTTCCTCTCTCTTTCTGTTAGTGAACATCTATCAATCAGAGAGACAAAAGAGAAGGTGTTTGTGTTTTTGCGATTGATTTCCATTTTTCCCCCTCCTCTCGAGAGAGAGTTTTTGTGTATAAATTCCCCCCTTCTTCTTAGAAGAAGTTAAAGAAGAAGAAGATGGCGGACATCACGCAGATTCTGGTCAACACCCAGAATCCGGATCAAACCGTTCGATCTCAAGCCGAGCAGCAGTTGGAGCAAGCCAAAGAGGCGAATTTTTCCTTGTACCTCTCCTCGTTGGCGAAAGAACTCGGAGATGAGGCGAAACCGAGCGAAGTCCGACGACTCGCCGGTTTGATCTTGAAAAACAGCATCGACTCGAGGTCGTACCAAACGAAGAAGAGTTTACAGCAAAAATGGCTCAATCAAGTCGATGAAAACCAACGGATGGAGATCAAGTCTATGATTTTCCAGGCGCTGAGCTCGCCTGTTCAGGAGATTCGACACACGGCGGCGCAAGTGGTGGCTAAATTTGCCGCTGCGGAGATACCGGCGAAACAGTGGCCGGAGCTGATACCGCAGTTGCAATTGAGCGTTTCCGGTCCTCAAAGTTCCACGGAATTGAAGCAATCGACGTTGGAAGCTTTAGGATACATCTGCGAGGAATTATCGTTGAACGGAGAGCAAGGGGATGATTTTGGCGGCATGGGCGGTTTGGACCAAACCGCGGTGAATACGATGTTGACGGCTATTATTCAAGGGATGGACAAAACGGAAACGAACAACGAGGTGCGATTAGCGGCGTGTAACGCGTTATCGATCGCGTTAACGTTTGCCTCGGAGAACTTTTCCAAGCAGCAAGAGAGAGATTACATCATGCAAGTGACGTGTGAAGCGACGGTCTCGCCGGATCAAAGGATTCGATACGCCGCTTTTGAAGTTTTAGTCGGCGTCGCGGAGGAGTATTACGAGTATCTCGAAAGTTACATCTCCGCAATTTACGATTTGACCGTGAAAGTTTTACACGGAGACGATCCTCAGATTGGTTTACAAGCGATTGAGTTTTGGTCGTCGATTTGCGAGGAAGAAATTGGACGAAAGGATGCCATCGAAGACGGCGAACGGGACGTCAAGTATCATCAATTCATCGAAAAGGCGTTGGGAGTGTTGACGCCGATGTTGCTCGAGCAGTTGACGAAACAAGAGGAAGGTCAAGACGAAGACGAAAACGCGTGGAATTTAGCCATGGCGGGCGGAACGTGCTTGAACTTGATCGCAAACTTGACCGGCGATCAAGTCGTGGACGGCGTCATGCAATACATCACGCAAAACATCCAACAAGATAACTGGAGACAAAAGGAAGCCGCTCTGTTTGCTTTTGGTGCTATTTTAGAGGGTCCGTCGAGAGAAAAATTAGCTCCTCTCGCGAACGATGCGTTGCCGTTCTTGTTGAACTCGATGAACGATAAGAACACGCACGTGAAAGATACCACGGCTTGGACGATTGGACGCGTCTTTGAGTTTGTGCAATCGCCGGAGTATCGTTAGATCACGCAGAGTAATTTGGGAACGACGTTAGCGGCGCTGACGGAATCTCTCAAAGACGTGCCGAACGTCGCTGGGAAAGCGTGCTGGAGTATTCAGAATTTAGTCACCTCTCTCGGTGAAGATGATCAATTGCGACCGGCACTTTCGCCGTTTTTCCAGCCCATCGTGCAAGCGTTGTTGGTCACCGCGGAGAGACCGGATGCGGAGATGAAGTTGAAAGTGGAATGTTACGAAGCGTTGAACGATATCATTCGAGGTGCGAGCACAGAAACGTTAGTTACGGTGCACCAGCTCATTCCCGTCGTCTTGCAAAAGCTCGGGAGCACGTTCGAGACGCAAGTGACTTCCCAAGACATGTTGGAGAAGCAAACCGATCAACAGGCGTTGTTGTGCGGAACTTTGCAAGTTATCATTCAACGCTTGGGATCGGAAGAAGCGGCGAAAGGCTCCTTGGCGCAGCACTCTGATAACTTGATGACTGCTTTTTTGAGAGTTTTAGCGAATCGATCTGCGACTGTGCACGAAGAAGCCATGCTCGCGGTCGGCGCTTTGGCGCACTCGGTAGGTAAAGATTTCGAAAAATACATGGAGGCGTTTTACCCGTTCGTCGAGGTTGGTTTGAAAAACCACGAAGAGTTTTCTGTGTGCCAAGCGACGGTTGGTGTGGTTGGGGACATCTGTAGAGCATTAGACGAAAAGTTGGCGCAATGGTGCGACAACATCGTGTTTTTGTTGTTGCAAGATTTGCAATCGTCCGAGTTACACAGAGCCGTGAAGCCGCCGATTTTGAGCTGTTTCGGAGACATTGCTTTGGCGGTTGGTCCTTCGTTCGATAAATATCTCGAATTCGTTTTACCCATGTTGCAAAGCGCGACGAGTTTGGCGATGACAAATCAAGATCCAAACGTTGAATTAGACGAAGATACGGTGCAATACAAGAACGATCTCAGAAATGGCATTTTCGAGGCGTACACCGGGATTTTGCAAGGGTTCCGAGACGATAAGTCCAAAATCGCGAGTTTGGCGCAGCACGCGCGCTTTATTTTATCCTTCATCGAAGACGTTTCAAAAGATCCGTACAGAGACGCGAGCGTGACGAGGAACATGATTGCGTTGTTGGGAGATATGGCGGATACCATGGACGGTATCGGCGAGCTGTTCAAAGAAAAGACGTTTTACCAAGCGTTGTTCCAAGAACTTCACTCGCAATCTTCAGACGACACCAACTTTGACTCGACTTTGCACTGGGCGAGCGAGCGCATCGCCCTAAGATTGACGCAATAATACCAGTAATAATATACTAATACGAATAGCTGACGAATTGACTGACAATAGCATAACTAATAAATAATTAAGAATAAGAAGAGAGAGAGAGAAAGGGAGAGAAAAGAAAGACGTGAAGCGCTTTTTTTTTGTAAGAAGTACCAAAGTACAAACGAATCAAATACACGACACTCTTCATAAAGCGTGAACAATTTAATATACGAGTAAACTGCTAAACGCCTTCAACTACTACTACTACTACTACTACTACTACATTACATTCTTTGTCTCTATGATTGCTAATAATTGAATCTACATTCTTCTTTTGCGTTGCAAAAGTTAATAACTCCATCGTTGGCCATTGTCCTAAACATGATGTCTTCCGTGTCAAAGCTGTGCACTGGGTTCCCATAACTCCTATGCGTTTGTTTCAAACGATAATACTGGTACGGATCGCCTCGCTGGCCTTTTCCTAAACCGTACACTGTGATATTCACGCACAACGGACGTAACATTGCGATACCTACTAAACCCGACGACGCGCAATTACCGCCTTTGAAGTTTTTCGAGTGCTTCTTCTCGTAACATTTTCGGAACTTCTTCAACGAATTCTCCGCCACCGCTCGGATTTCAGGCATGAGAAATAAAGTCTGCACGTCTTTTCGTTTCAACTTATTCTTTACGTAATACGCTAACCGAACGAAATTTTCCGCCGCCGTGCGTGAAGAAATCAGAGTGACTCCTTTTTCCAAAGGCCACCCTCCGCCTCGGTAGATTTTGTTTATGCCGCTTCCGTCGTGGTATGCGATTGTCCACAATCTATTTAATAATCTGTGCGTTGTTTTCTTTCCGACGAACTTTTCGTATCCTTTCGTCGGGGCTTGATTGATGCGCACGACTACATCGTTCGCGTCGATTTGTTTCCCGTAATCCATTTTGAGAAGATGTCCTGAGTTCCCGACGAGCGCACACGTTCGCCAGGGCGCGTCGCCATTTGCTGCTACACTATTTGTCGCTACTACTGCTGGTGCTGCCAAAATATCTCTCCCAGAGTTTGGTAATATGGACGCGGGGATCTTCTTATCTCGATAAGCTCCCGTGTTTTCGTAGTTCTTTCTATGCGCGAGTGTGGAAACGATGGTTGCTTTATTTGCTTTCGCTTTTGGCGGGAAGAGTGCGATGTACTCTGGCGAGCACACGTGCGAGTGCGAAGCGTGGCGAGAGAACGTTGTTGTCGTCGTAGTTTTCTTTGTTTTTGAAGCAACTGCTTCTTCACTTTCTGCTTCATCTCGTTTGACATTTTCCTCTTCGTCGTTATCTTTGTTTCGAACATCTTCCTCTTGGTCACCAACACCTAATAATTCCCCCGTCTGTCCGTTTTCTTCTTCTTCTTCTTCTTCTTCTTCTTCTTCTTCGTTCTTTCCGTGTACTTCCACCTCATCTTCGACTGATACTTTCGTCGATTCTTCCTCGTCTGGATTTAAGAATCCCGCATCGTCTGCGCCGAGAAGTCCTTTGATTTTTGCTTCTTCCTTTCCAAATGCAAAAGGACTCAAAGGTGATGATGTAAACGACAGACCCACTCCTGCGAGCAATAATAATACAAAGGAAACGAAAAGAGTTACTATAATTATCAATCGCCGTTGCCTTCTTCCTTTCACATTTATCCCTATTGTTGGTATTGTTGCTGGTGTCGTCGTCGAAATCATCGTCATAATCGTATCCTCGTCGTCGCCATTTTATCGAAGAATACGTGTGGTGAGTACACGTTTTGTCCCGTGAAACTTGTTTGTTGCTTTTTTTTTTTTGAAGGGGAAATAATTTCCCGGAAATTAGGGTTGTGTGTGCAAAACGGGCGGACGAATTCTTTTTTTGCTTTTCCTCACAAAAAACAAACAAAAAACAAAAACAAACAAAAATTAGTCCCCTGCGATTATCGATGAGAACAACAACGGGGTTCACCTTTGGCACACACGGTGGAAGAGCAGGATTAAAAACATCCTCTTCCTCTTCTTCTTCTTCTTCTTCTTTAGTCAGACAATTCCTGCCTTCATCTTTGGTGCGCTTTCTCGACGCGCGCGACAACAACAACAACAACACCTTTGATTCGTCGTCGTCGTCGAGATTTCCCAGACGAGGAAGGAATTGCGCTTTATTTTCAACGAACGCCGCCGGGAACGATTCACGACAACAACAACAACAACAACAACAAAGAGGAAGAGGAGGAAGAGGCAGAGGAGGAAGAGGCGAAGGGAGAGAAAGAAGAGGAAGAAGACAAGACGTAGATTCATTCGATGATTCCGGTGGTTGGGGCGCTGGTTTACGAAACGCGCGACAAGGAGGAGGAGGAGGAGGAAAAGGAGGAGAAAAACAACAATTAAAACCGATTTTTTCAGCCTCTGCGGAACAACAATATCAACACGAAGTAACACAAAGCGACGTTGGTGGAGGAGCAGTACCACCTCCGGCACCACCAGGATGGAAACCAAGTGTACGCGAGGATATGCAAAACGATTTCGATGCCATCAGAGCGGCGACTACGGAACCGCCTCGAGACGGTATGAGGAGAACGACCAAGAAAACATCGTCCTCGGCGCCAAAAAATACGGCGACAAACAGGTTCAAAGAGAACCGAGGCAAAGGCGGTGATGAAGAGCGGAAACGATTATTTCAACGACAAATGGATCAATTCAAGAAAATCAGTGATGATTCTGATTCTGACGGAGATGACAATTACGATGATTACGATGATTTAGATGATGATGATGATGATGCAGACTTTAGGAGCTTCCACGAAAACTTTAAGCAAAGGAGCGAGGCGTCATCAACTTCTACGACGCAACGCGCGCCGAGACAAAGAGAAGGCCGCGAGCGACTCTTTTCTTCTTCCGAAACGAGCAGAAACCCTCTTAATGCACAAAAAAGTAGTAACAGTAGTAATAGAAGAAGAAGAGGTGAAGATGCATACCAAGACCAAGAAGCGGCACCCGAACGCGCACCAGTGTCAAAAGGCATGTCTCGCTTTTTCGTCACCTGCCATCCGGGTTTGGAGGAAGTTGTCGCCAAAGAGCTTTCATCGAAAGAGATTCGAGCGCAGCACGTTGAAATAGGCGCATCTGGTGTCTCCTTTGTCGGTACTTTAGAAACTGCATACAACGCGAACATTTGGCTTCGTTCGGGAACGAGAGTATTGTGCGAACTCGCGTCTGGGGATTTAGATCCGCTCGAATCAGGTTTCGATTCCGTGTATGATTTTGTTAAACATTGCGTTCCGTGGCAAGAAGTTTTAATCAACGCAGAATTAACGTTTTCGATCGAAGCGAGAGTGTGGTCAAATTCTCAAATTTCGAGCACGAAACTCGCGTGCACGAGAGCAAAAGATGCCATTTGCGATTACATTTCAGACGCGTGCGGTGGTATTCGCCCGAGAGATCCGCGCGACTTTCGCGGCAACAAAGTGAAAGCAGACGTTCCGTTGTTTATGACTTTGTATAAAGATCGGGCGACGCTTTATCGCGACACGAGCGGTGATTCTTTACACAGAAGAGGATACAGAGCAAATTTATCTGTTCATCGAGCCGCGTTGAACGAAGCCGCGGCAGCTGGATTACTTCACATCGCCGGATGGCCGGAAGCGCTCGACGAATGGAGAAGCCAGCGAGAAGAAGATGACGATATATCGCCTCCTGTATTTATAGACCCAATGTGCGGTTCAGGTACGATGGTTGTTGAAGCCGCCTTGATGGCTATGAATGTTGCACCTGGGCTAGTTCGGTACAAAAATGGTGGATACGCGTTCCAAAATTGGCCAGATTTCAACGAGGACGTCTTTCTCGATTGCATCGATAACGCCGAAAAAAAGAGAATCGCAGAGGAAGAATTCCATCAGTTTTCCGACCAAAAGAATAAAGTGACGTGCTTAGGCAACGACATCCATCCTGGTTCAGTATCGTTGGCGCAGCGCTCAGCTCTAGCCGCCGGTGTACCGCACGTCGTGAAAGTGTACCAATCTTCCGTTGACGAGTGGGTAGTTCCGCCTTCGTTATTAGAATCGAAAAGAAGAAGCATTTGTACGAACCCACCGTGGGGGAAGAGAATTTCACTCGATAGTAGAATGAGCGACGTGAATCGTAACGGCAGCGGATCATCAAATAGAGATTCTTCTTACGGAGGCGAGAACGGCTATAACAACGAAGACCAAGACAATGACGAAGAAAGATGGGGTGGTGGCGATGGCGGTGGTGATGACTACAACGAAATTTTGCCGGGAGATGTGAACTCGACCGAAGCCGGAGACGCTTGGAGAAAGTTGGGAATCTTTTTAAAAAGAGAAATGCCAAACCAGTCCGCGTTCGTTTTATCTGGAGACCCTTCTATATCGAGAGAAATTTATATGCGCGCGAGTCGTAAGCACGTCTTGGGGATTGGCGGCGTCGACACGCGATTATTACGATACGACATTCTTCCGCCAAAACCAAAGAAAGCAGATTTTTAAGTGGAAAATTGTATAAATAAACTAGTTCTTCTACATGTATTGCTTACAATATTGCTAGTACTACTTCCTATCATACACTACGTGGGCCTACTGCTTTTGCTGAACTAGTGCTGCCTCGATGTCGTTGTTGTTGCTTTTTTCGTTGTCGCTGGCTTCGATAAGAGAGACAAATTCTTCCTTTCCTCGTTTACCCGATTTATCGCAGAGCGGAGAATTTTTCTATCAAGCTCCTCAATTTGTTTAACCGGCTTGCTCGAACCCTCTTCCTTCTTTTCGCTCTTTTTCTTCCTTGAGTTACTTTCAATGGTAGCTGTTGTAGATAGTTTCTGGAGTTCAGCATCAATCGAATGTGCGCACATGACTCGTAACGCTTCGGCGAGGCTATACTCTGGAAACTGCGCGCTCATTCGCCTCGCGAACCATAAATATAAATCGTACGCTCGGTGTTGCTCTTCCAAAGTCGCCAAGATGCCCACACTTCGTTGGTTCATGCGCGTCTGCGCATCTGCTCTAGACTTTCTATCGTGTTTGTTGACTGACTTTGGAATCAACTTTACGCTCACGTGACCTTCGTTTAGGAACGCCTTTGCAAAATTCATCAACGTCTTCATACTGTGCAGACAATCAACACTCGTGGGTGATACGGAGAACGTGTAATGATCCTCAATCTCCATGCCAAGGTTTTCTAAATACTTTGCCAATCGAATAACTTCATCGCTCTTGCGCATCTTGTAATATTTCGGAACTATTGCATCCGACGATAACGCTTTCATTGCATCCTCCAAAGTCGCACCTTCAACTTTAGAGCAATACTCGAGTATTTGCTCAAACGTTGGTGCTAAACCCGCAGTTTTCAAAGCTTCTACAGGAGCATTAAGTTGATTTTGTATGAATTGTAAACCAGATACTCCGCTACTTTTTACGATATCACTTTTCGCGTTATCGCCATTTTTTCTATTACCATCAAGAACCATGCCATCGTCCGTCGTCGTCACAACTCCACCTCCTTTATCGTAGTAAGACATTTTATACCGTCCAGCTCTGCCTGCAATTTGTTTCACCTCTGGACTCGACAGCTGTCGAATTTCTACTCCGTCAAACTTTGTTAATTCGTTGAAAATAATGCGTCGAATGTTCAGATTCAATCCCATACCAATGGCGTCGCTCGCGATTAACAAGTCGTATCCCGAATCCGGCTTATTGAACAATTCTGCTTGCCTCGATCGCGCCTCGGGAGGCAATCCTCCGTAAATCACGCACGCTCTCAAGGGCACTCTTCTCTCGATTTCGCTTTTCAGCGCGTACACCGCCTTTCTCGAAAATGCGACAAAACAATCCCCTTTCTCAATGTTTTGCTCCAAACGTTTCTTCGAAAAGTGTTCCTCGGCAACGTTTAAAGGACTCAAGCGCTCGTAGTTTCGTATTCTCAGCTTATCGCCGGTATCCTTGCATATCTTTTCAATCAATTCTACGCAGGAAGTGTCGCCACAAAGATGCACCTCCAGCGCGGGTGTACCTAGTAACGCTCGCGTGAACGCGTACCCGCGAAAATCATCCCCGATAAGATGTATCTCGTCTATAACCGCGCAATCGACAACTTTGTTCACGTCTACCATTTCTACCGTACACGCTATGTGTTCCGCATTTTCTACTCTTTTCAATTCTTGACCAGTAACTAAGTCACATTTCGTGCCAAACTTATTCAGCGACTCGGAAATTTCCCAAGCGAGCAGACGTAAAGGCGAACAATACACCCCCGATGACGCTCGCTTCAAGCGCTCCATGGCCGCGTGCGTCTTCCCGGAGTTTGTCGGACCGACGTGTAAAATGATTTCACGTTGCATAGTCCGCGCCAAAGGGTACCATTTACCGGGTTTTTTCATATCCATCAACGTTTTCAACTCCTCCAATTCCGCTTTTGTTTTTGAAGTCGTCGTCGTCGTCGAACTTTTTTTCTTCTTCTTATTTTTCTTCTTCTTCTCCTTGTTGTTTTGTTGTGCGCTTTCAGTCGGACTTGTTCTGGAAGTCATTAATTCTGTGGAAGACGAAGCGTACGATCTTCTGAAGGCGGACGACGATGAAGGCGAGTTGAAATTCTCAATCGTCACCGAGCACGGCCGACACCAATTGTTCTCACTCTTTCTTTGAACGAAAAACGACGGAATCGTCGTCGCGGTCGTTGTTGTTGTTGTTCGTATTTCTTTAAACGAAGAAGCACAAACACCATTTTTAACACTCCCGGGGAGAATTCGAGTCAGGAAAGAGGAGGAAAATAGAGAAGAAGATTTTTGTAAGAACCTCTTTCGAACAACAGACGAGAAGGACGACGACGCACTCATCTTCTCTCTGTTTTTACCACCACCGTTTCTATCGCGTGTTCGTTGTGCTCGTCATCTCTCTCTGTTGTTGTTGTTCGCTTTTTTTAAAGCACACACAAAAGAGTGAAGTGCATGTTTTTTTACGAAATCCCAAATAAAACTTTTTGTTTTTTGACGGCGCAAACAGAAAAAAGAGAAGCACTTTCTTCCTCAGAACCTCGACCACTATCGAGAGCACTACTAATACAGATACGATGATGAACAAACCATCATCGCACACAGTATCGCCTGTTCTGTCTGCGAAGAATGATGGTGCTCCTCCCTCGACTGATGTTTTTGCGAGGCGGAGTGAGAGACCACTCATCAGAGAAGAACGCATTCAATCTCCGAGACAGAATTCGAAGGAGACGAAAATTCAATCGAGGAATTCCTCTGAACGGAGTTCCTCTTCCTCGAACGACGATAATAATGATAACAATAACAACAACAACAACAAAAAGAAAGAGAACGATGGGGCTACGAAGAGATCTTCCTCGTCTTCCTCGACGACATCGTCATCTTCATCCTCGGAAAGCGACGATGAAGGAAGTGGAGGAGGTGAACAGACGAGAGGGGGAAAAATCGAGAGAAACAAGAAGAAAACGAAACAAACAACAACAACGATGACGACGACGGCCACGAAAGAACAAAAAGAGACGAAGAAGAAGAAGAAGAAAAATAAGAGTAAAACGAAGAACAAGACAAAAGACCGCAAAGAAAAACAGCATGAACCGAAAAATGAAGAGGAAAAAATGAATAAGAAGATCCGCGCGGCGAAGCGAGGCACGCGCTCTGAGCTCTCCGTCTCCAAAGGCGGTTGGACTAAGCACGGATACGCCTACGACAACGCGAACGTTTTGAACACGACAAACTTAAAATCAAAAGCGGGAATTATCGAACGCATATCCGCGAAAGAAGTCTCCCCGGAAGAGTTCGACAGACGCTTTTCCTTGACGAGAACGCCGTGCATAATCACCGACGCCATGGACCATTGGCCGTGCTTTATGAAAACGTTGAATAGCAAAGGGAAAGAGGATAACCCGCGAGAGTGGACGATTGATAAGTTACAAAAAAGGTTTCCGAAGGATAGATTCAAAGTCGGTTCCGATGACGATGGGTACGCCGTACGAATGACGATGACTGAGTTTCAGTTTTACTGCGACGAGGAAAGGAATCCTGACTACGGTTGCAAAAGAGACGATAGTCCATTATACGTTTTCGACGGTTCTGTCTTTGATAAAGAGAATACGAAAGAGCTCGAGAAAGATTTCGACATTCCGAGTTACTTCTCCGAAGACTTGTTCAAATACGTCGGACATAAACGAAGACCTCCGCACAGATGGGTCGTGTTTGGACCGCCGAGAAGTGGATCCTCAGTACACGTCGACCCGTTAGCGACGTCCGCTTGGAACGCGTTGATTTCTGGACAGAAACGCTGGGTGTTGTACCCGCCAGATAAAGGCTTGTCAAAACCTCTTCTGAAACCAAAAGGTATTGGATTAGACGGAGAATCAGTCACGTGGTTCCAAAAAGCATATCCAATGACACAAACGCGAGAGTGGTCGGAAGTTGGCGGATGTCCAAAGAGTTTCGACGTCGTACAAAACGCCGGCGAGATTATGTTTGTCCCAGACGGGTGGTGGCACGCCGTGTTAAACATCACGCATACCGTCGCGGTTACGCAAAATTTCTGCACGACGCCGAGATTTGACGCAGTGTACAGAGCCACGCGACGGGGAAGACCAAAAATGAGCAAAAAATGGCTCGAAAAGTTGAAAGCGAAGGGCCGACAAGATTTATACGACACCGCCATGCGCCAGCCGAGACGCTCGGAGTACTCCGAGAACGAAAAGACTTCGTCGTCTTCATCGAGCAGCAGCGAAGGAGAGAGCGACACGGAAGATGCCGACGATCGAATGGTTCGATTAAAAGAAGAGACGAGAAGATTAGCAAAACACGGAGGCAAGCGAGAGAGGGAGGAAGAGGAGGTGTAAAAATTAAACATCACACGTTGAGTGAAACGTTGTAATCATATATATACTAATACGCAATAGTCATTTTAACGCGTCGTCATATGTGTGTGTAAGTTATATAATTCGAATTCACAACAATAACAGCAACAGCAACGACAACAAGAACAACAATGTTTTTAATAATATTCAGATTCGCTATATCAGAGTTACTTTAAGAACGTACACGTGACAAATAGGGTGAGGAACGAGAACAAACTCAAAATCAACTCAGGCGAGAACGACTCTGGGAAGAGAGGAATGTACACCGGAATGATCGAACCAATCAACCAACCGACGAGCATAGCTGCAAAAGTGTGTAGAAAGGACTTTCCAAGCGCCTTGTTCTTTTGTCCGCCTCTTTTGTCGTTGAGAAAGAAGACGCACGCGGCAAAAGCGCAGGCGAGTTGAAACGCCGGTCCTTGCGAAGCCGGAGTCACAATAGACCAGATGGAAATACCGAAATACAAAACCGCTCGTCGCATCAACGTCGTCTTGTCTGGCTTTTCAAACTGGTTCTTAATGCGCTCAACAAATGGCGGCGTGTAATCTTCCTCTTCTTTCTTCTGTCTCAGATTCTTTCTCTTCAAACCTTTCGATTTCTTCCTCGTGTTTAACTTTTCTTTCAAAATGGCGTCCATGGCGAGGTCGATTTGTTCACATCCATCCACATCTCTCATATACTCTTTCACTAAGAAATTCCTCGCCTCTTGCACTTCCTCGAACGAGGAGTCTGCCGTTAAACCTAATCGTTTGTACGGGTCTTTTTCGTTCCTTCTTGGAAACTTCACCATGGGGGCGCTAAAGTCGATTTCGCCTTCCTCAGCCTCCTCTTGCCCTTTTCCTTCTTCTTCTTCTACGACGTTGTTTTCTCCTAGAAAGAAAGAAAGAAAAAAGAAGTTATCGGGGTCAGTTTATAAAAAGAAAAACGCAATTAATGATATTGAGAGCATATTCCAGACGATGGTGATCCAGGACGAAAAAGAGCAGAGAGAGCTAAAAGAGGGATAAGCGCAGTCTCTTTCTTGCGTGATGAGATTTCTCTTCTTTCTCTTGAACTCTCTTCCCCGATTGGATAAAATAAAGCGCAAACAAAATTTCACTCATCATACATAGGTTCTTCTTCCTTGTCGTCTGAATTGAAAAGGAAAAGCCTCGAAGGGCAGAAGAAAAACGACGAACACGAACGTCGATGCACTAAATGCTACTACTCACCATCGTCTCCTTCACTTTGTACTCTGAACGTTCTCAAAGAGTTCAGCTTTTTGTTTCTATCATTCATTGTAAGACACAAAGACAACGACGACGGCGCTTTATGTTGTTGCTGTTGTTGTTGAGTATCTCTGCTTCGTGGGAAAAGATTCGCTCGCACCGCCGCTCCTCGTGTCGATCGTCTCACGCTGCTCGGACGATGACAACGCGGAGCGGTGGTCGATGGAGGTATGTTTACGCAAGACATTTTGGTTCTTCTTTTCGTAAAAAATGAAGAAGCTTTTTGACTGAAAATCACTCATCACTCAGACGAGATGAGTGAGCAAAAAAGAGAGAAATTTACTCGTAGAGACGAAAATCAAACAACACTCAAAAAAGTTGTTTATTAGAAGAAATATAATACTTTTACTCAAGTTGGGTATCTTCAGACCACGTAGAAAAGAGACACGTAAGTCTTCAGATGCTTAAGAAGACAACGCGATAATTTTCAATCGGTCTGAACGTACCCAAGTGTTCCTCGTATTCAATTTTTGTCTTTTCGGATTGTATCATAATACACAGTTCTTCTTATCATCAAAAGGAGTAAGAGTAGTAGTACTTGGAGTAAAATGCTGTTATTGTTCTTAATCGCGTCGTAGTTTCCACGACGACAAAAACAAGAACAAGAACAACACACTTTACAGCGTTTCAAAATTAAAGCGTATCTATTTTTATGTA
>Ga0213863_10002248_pt1 | contig 13762 bp, 20 predicted proteins | sample PICome_8_FD_160128 | JGI IMG/M metagenome (GOLD analysis project Ga0213863, IMG submission 160128) | Coastal seawater microbial communities near Pivers Island, North Carolina, United States - PICO497 | ecosystem: Environmental > Aquatic > Marine > Coastal | place: USA: North Carolina... | reverse complement strand
TCAGCATTAGTCTTACGTCTACCTGCAGTATATTTTATATCATAGTTTTGAGTTGCCAACGAACCTTTGTTGGCATCAAAGAAACCATCACCTGAGTCATCTCTATTACAATAGAATACAAGATCACCTTGCTTATCTTTTTTCTTACAAAAGTCTATGAGTTTAGTATGCTCAATATCATCGAATTCTCCACCATAGGAAGTAAAACTATCTCTGTAAGGTGGGTCCATAAAGTAGAATGCTTTGCCTCTAATGTTTACACATGCACTACGCCAATCAGTATGATATAGATCTGCCAACTGAAGAAACTTGTGCCACTCTAGTACGTTCTCTTTATCGTATACAGTGTCTTTTTGATTGAGTAACCCACAAGGAGTAGCAAACCTTCCCTGTGCGGCTTGTGTGCTCTGCCAGATACCATTAAACGCAGTTTTCATAAGAAAGTACAATGTAGCAGATTCTACCGTGTATGACCACTTTGTCCAATCTGTAGTATATTCTGTTCTAAGATCATAGTAGAAAGCTTTGCGTCCTGCCTTGTCCAAAGGTAAATATAAAGCACTAAGTTCATCCATTCGTTTTAAGAACAACTCACAGTCTTCTTTGATTGCCTTGTATATACCCATGATCTCATGCTTGACATCATTGATTACAAACCTCTTAACATCAGGACAGTTTTTATATATCCATATAGTCATAGCGCCACCACCAAAGAAAGGCTCGACAAAAGTGTCGTAGCCTGTCTTAGGAATATTAGGTGTTTCTAGGTATTTGGGGATCATCTTGTTCTTACCCCCTGCCCACATGTATAGTGGCTTCATATTAAATCCTTACGTTAACATAACCATCTGCAATAGCTTGTGTATCACCTTTCCGCACAAACTTAGGAGTGAACTTTAGTCCTAACTTTGAAACATCTGAAGTATCAGCAATGTTCACAATCTCTAACTTCTTATGATCAATATATATGATATTGTTCCAATCGTCAACCGACTGATATTGTGCCAATGCAAACTCACCAACTGCAGTGTTGAAAGCTTCAGGATCATCATAGCACACTTGTGCATGGGCCGCAAGCTCAGTAGTGTCACAACCGACATAAAGTTCTGCAAAGTAATCAGCATAGACCGAACTATCTTTTACTTCAGCAATATGGGCAGCAAACTTTTTCTTGTCACGCATACCAGGTTGAGTTCCGTTGAAATACTTTTTATTTAGAGTATCAACCAAACCCTTGTGAGTGACACCTGACTTGACAGGCTTCAGACTAGCACCATTCTTTTTGATTTCAACTTTATTGTCTTCACCAAAAACACCATCACTCTTGTTTGCAAAACGATAGTCACTAAAGATAAGAGGTAATGCTAGTTCTGCAGCACCAATACCTTTACCGTTGTTGTCCATAAGAATAGGGAATATAGCCATGAACAAAGGATCACACCGTAAAGGTCCACTGATTAGAGCATTTAGTGAACAACGAAAGTTTGTGTTCAGTATATTTGAATCTGTAAGATTCTCATCATTTTCTAGAAGACTCATTGTATGGTTTGCATCACCTATACCCTTGTAGTGGAAGTAAAACATGTATGCTTTAAAATCAGAACAAAAACGATCTGCAGCCGTATGGCCTGAGATACCACGGCTCTCTAGCAAAGTGTCGCAACGATCTTCAAAACTTTTAGCATCAAGTAGAATCATAATATAAACCTTTCATGTTACAGAATCAAACTAGCATAAAAAAAGAGGGTTGTCAACCCCCTTTATTTCTAAGTCCAATATAAGAACTCTTTAAGTTGCGGTTCCTTCCAACCCTCAGGTTTGAGAACCTTACCATCTTCACGTTTACGCACCTTGCCAGTTTCTTTATCAATCTTTGCAAAGTTTGTATCCATGACTTCTTTCCATGCTCCTTCACCATTCATACCACCTGCCCTAATAGCTCCAATAGTAACAACAAGGATATCAATCAAAGCATCAAGCTGTTCGACTTTATCATCAGCAGCAACAGCTTCTAATAACTCATCCATCTCTTCATCAATCAGAGTCAAATACATCTTGTAGTTTTCGGGTGATGGTTGTTGATCACATGCCTCTTGGAACGTGTCAATATCTTTAAATACATTAGTCATGGATGTGTCTCTACCCACCTATCTCTCATTCTGTTTAAATACCAAAGTGCCTTGTCAATATCCTCAAGACCGTTCTTACGTTCACATCGCCACACATATTTTAGAACATTTGCAGCGTGTGGTGCAATAGCTCCTGACATATTTTTTGTCATAGCTTCAATAGCATCAATCGCTTCAATATCAGTACTAGCATAATGCAATGGCGAGTTTACCATATCTGTCAAAGTAAAGTTCCTTCATAATGTGGATCTATTTGTTTTATACCTAAAGCCCAATTCTCAGCAGCATCTTCAACATATCTCATAGACTTACCATAGAAATATTCTTGATGAAACCATTTAGCCGAATCGGTCTTATAGTATTTAATATACAATAGTTCTTCTTTTAAGTCAATATGTATTTCACAATATTCTTCTTCATTGTCATGATAATATGTCGAAAGTTTTTTGCCCATTTAAATCTCCGATTCTATTTCTTCTATTAGATGATCTTTCATAGCCAAGATTTGATCTTTTAAATGTGGCTTATCCCACCATCTAAAGAGAACACAAATAGTAATACGTGGTACATTAGTATAGGCAGAATGCCAACAGTGATCAGGCTCATCTTTACCAAAGTGATAGTACCTAGCTTGCCATCCTGCCTTGTCTTCTAATCTTACAACCTTTTGAGTCTTCTTATCATAGTATTGAAAATAGCCATCACCTTTTTCAGACCAAGAAAATATAAACTGATATCCTGAGTTGGCTTCATTAGTGTGCCAACCAACAAAGCCCCCTTTAGGATAGTATAGAAAAACTGCATTATCATTTGCGCCAAGTTCTTGTATAAGTTCGTATCTTGAAAACTTGAAAATATCTTCTAACTCTTTGTTGTCAGGGTTTTCCTTATGTGCGGCTTCAACTGGATTGGAATAATGCTCCATAGGATGATTTGCGCCCTCAGGATTACTCATGTGCTTTTTAAGATAATCTAAAGATAAATATTTTTCACCGTCAGTTATTGCATCAGATGGAGAGTATAAAGCATTGCTATTGTTAAAAACGTGCTGGTTCTTAACAATAGTCGATTTTACATACTCTAGCTGATCAAGTATATTTTTATTACGCAGAACCAGTTCCGTCATCTACAAACTCCATTGCTTTTGGATATATAGCACTTATTGCTCTGGCAATTTCCACCGCCAAGTCTGCGTGTTCCTTTTGAGTCCCATTAGCTGAACGTAACTCGACATAATGTATCCAGGAGCGAATAGTACCATTAACATATAACCTACTAACCGTATTGCCTTCTGGTAGTACCGCTCTTGCCTGTTCTTTTGCGATTCCATTTTCGATTGCCCACTCATATGCTTGCATGGCAGCATGCCATACGTTGCGTTGATGTTGCTCCCAAGTTAGATGCAAGTTTGTATCGTCTGTGATAACACTGGCCTGTCTGTTCTTAGGATCTTGTAATCTTGCTTTTCTGATTACAACACTACTATCTAGGTCTCTAATATCAGCGTATCTTTGAGAAAACTCTTGAAATGAAAATGAACGGTGACGCAAAAGCTGCCTAGCAATATCACGTGTGGTTTCAACTTCAATACAAGCAGAAGCCATTTCGAAAGGTGACCAGTGCTTATGCTTGATCAAATAGTCTAACAACTTTGGTGTGGTCTTAGTGTTCGCTTGATTTGAAGGATTAGAAACTCTAGCACAATATGCAACTAGATCCTGAATATTTTCCAAACCCATAATCCCTGGTTCACCTGAGTGAACATGACGAACAGGTTGACTATATGATATAAGTCTTGCCTTCATTAACCTTGACCCCGATTCTTTTTGTAGCTACGCTTTTTACTTTTGTTCATGGAAGACATCTTCACGTTACGTTTGCCGATACTAGTCTTCTTTTTAAATGTTAAACCTTTTAGTGCCATTATTTACTCCATCTTAAAATCTTTAAATCGTTCTGCAGTGTCTGTTTTATCAAAGGTTGCAGTATCATCTATCAATCCACCTTCAGCATCATCAACATCAAATAGCTTCATCTTCGACCTATCAACACCAATCACGAATCTCTTGTTGCTGCTAGGATCATTGTACCTATTCTTGAGTTGCTTTACCATGATCTGACCAAGTGACTCTAGTTCTTCACTTGAAATCAAAGCAAACATCAAGTCGGCTGTTGCGGGTAGTCCAAAAGACTCGCTCGTATCTTCAAGCCCAACATCTGAGTTAGAGTAACCACTACGAGTCGTTTGCGTTGCAGTGATAATCGGTACTTCGAACTCGACTGCGAGTCCACGTAGTTCTTCTGCAATAGCCTTAATATAAGTGTACGAATTGATCGATCCCCCCATGCCTTTCATTCTACTAGATGCACATATATTGAGATAGTCAACAAAGATCATCTCAGGTACAAAGTCTCTTTTCAGCTTAAGTTCGTTTAGTAATGCTCTGAAGTGACCTGTATGTGCTGAACCTGTTGGATATTCTTTTACAATAAGTTTACCATTGTTTTTACCTGCAATATTATGTACTTTATCTATCAGCATTTCTTTTGATAGAGTTTCTAGTTGATCAAGAGGTATGTCTAATAGGTTTGCATCAATGCGTTCAGCAATACGTTCTTCTGCCATTTCCATTGTAATATATAGCACATTGCGACCTTGTGTCATGGCATTAGCTGCCACATGACACATGAACAGAGATTTACCAACACCTGTACCTGCTAGTGCAACATTCAGTGTTTTGTTAGGCAATCCACCTTTAGTAATCTTATTGAAATACTCTAAGTCGAATGGAATACGCTCTTCTTGCTCATGATAGAAATCGTAACGATCAGAAACATTGTCCACATAGTCGTGTCCAATGTTAGCATCAAAAGAAACTGCCAAGGCTTTAGTCAATAGATCAGGGAGTGCGTTCTTAGTAAGATCCTTATGCTTACCATCAATAATGGAGATAGACTCCATAATAGCATTATGTATCGCTCTATCCTGACACCACTTCTCAGTAGTATCTTCTAACCACTTGTCATTGGCCTTGGCAGTTTCTTTATCAAAGATGATTGGAAGTATTTCAAGTGCAGCAGTATACTGGTCAGGATTAAACCTTTCACTCTGATCAATATCAATTTTTAAGCTTTCTTGAGTAGGAAGCTTATTATACTTAGCCACATACTTCGCAATCTGTTTAAATAGTTGATTGTACACTCCTTGAAAATATTCTGGTTTTATAAAAGGAAGAACCTTACGCATGTAAGGTTCCTCTATTAATAAGTGACGTAGTATTACTTGTTCTAAATTTATCATGCTCTAACAATCATTTTGGTTTACCATCGACTCTAATAGTATAACTAAAATGCGGCACAGCGTCAACCCCATGATAGTCTAATATATTAAATGTATAGAAAGTATAATCTTTAGGTTTATATATTTTCTTTTTAGTAATCGGATTCCACACATAAACAGGTCTATAATGACCGGGATTAAAGTTGATATGAAGTTTATACGGACCATCAGGCTCATCGATGTGACATGGAACAGAAGACCCTGCCCATGATCCGTATATCATAACTCTACCAACTTCGCTAAAAGGCATTTTATTTTCAATCACATGCTTGGTGTAAGGTGTTTGATCTGCAATACTTGCCCAAGGAGTAATATCCTGATCTCTTAGCTTAAACCTATTAGGCTTTAGTGGAACAGCCCATGCCCAAGGTATATCAATCTTTCTTTTAAAAATACGATACTTTCTACTTTCCTGAGTGCTCATGCCTTTCTGATTAGGTATAGTCGGATCTTCAAGAGGTGGCCTACCCTTTTCTTCAGGAAAATCTGGTGGTTTATCACCGTATACGTTTGGTATAAAGTTTAAATCAGCTTTGACTAATGCTCTGCAGACTTCCTCATCAATCCTTGACATATCAGCATCAACATGGAAATTCTCAAAGGCTTTTCCGTTAATGCCTTTAAGAGGAAGATCACCACTGTATTGCAAACGTTTTTTGGTGTTAATCCGTTCCATTTTCAGTCCTAGTCACTTGCCTTTCTAATATATCGTATAATATTTCTCCTGTAGTATGATGCCAATCAATATCTTCATGAGGTTTCCAATCCTCACCAAGAACATCGGACACAACATCTGATGTGAATGTCAGTGTCTCACCATCCTCGCCAACCTTGAGTTCCCCAAAGTTGAATACAGTTTCTATGTATGGGCCTGTTTTAATTCTGATGTTCCAATGATCATTTTGTCCTGGGATCAGTTCGTAGTCAATGTTTTCTTTCATATTTAAACCTCAATGATAGTCCTAACTTTTCATAAACATCGTGTGATGTACAATGTATTCTACGATTGTCAAATATAACCGCTTGACCTTGAACAAAATCAAATATATCAGCAGTCATTCCTTCTAGTAGAGATATATCAAAATAGTGTAGGTGTTTCTTATGTAACTCGCTATCAAAAGGATCTTTAGTTTTGTTAGCGATATCAAACTCGTTAGGGGAGCCTTTAGTCAGCGTGTTAACTTTAAATTCAGGGATAGGCAAGTTCATGTTCCAAGTCACAGAATCTTCCATCCACATCTGGTCAAAAATAACTAAACTTGCATCCCCCTTAATATCTAGAGGAATGACAAAGTTTATACTATTATCTAAATGTTTTTTGTAATCAGTGTGTGGCATATATGGCATAGAATGTTTGTAGTAGTTTCCACTAACAAAAGATACTTCTTCTTTTAAAGTTTCTGCTACAATATCCGTAAAGTAATCTATATGTACTCTTGGATCAGCCTTTGCCATATGTTTAGTTCTATATTCACTATGAGATTCATAATCGTCTATACATTCCATAATAACATTACTGTCGATTGGAACTATATTCATTAAAAATCTTCCGCTTCTTTGACAATCTCATCCATATCCACAACTGACTTATACCCAATCTGATATTGCTTCTTTAAGAAATCCTTAAAATCTGTTTCAGCAAAGATTGGATTCCAGAAAGATTCATCAAGAGTGGCATCGTACCGTACCTTAGGTCCAATCTCTCCAGTTTTCTGATCAACCACAGCATACCAGCCATTGGAAGGCTTAGTAGCATAACCACCAGCAAGAGCACAATCGAGAAGGCCAGAATAATGTTTGACACCAGCATCCCAAGACACAGTGATAGGAATCTTCGACTTCTCTTTAACAAATCTGCTTTTGTCCACATTAATAACAAAATGATATCCTTGTATTTCAGTTCCTTTTTTATCTTGTTGTCTACCAATAATCCAAACGGTATCTGCACTATACATGACACCTGTACCGCCAGATACAATATCCTTTGGAAACAAACCAATCTCTTTGTATGTGTGATTGATTGCAATCAGTGGAACATTTTTTATCGTCAAATTTGTCGTAATCATACGAAACAAACTTTTAAACGCTTTTGCACGTGTCATGTCTGCAACTGATTTTCCATCCATCGCATCATCTACTTCTTTCTTCGAAGCCAAGTTACCAATAGAGTCAATAATGATAATAACCTCATCACTACGTTCAAGACTATCTAACTGAGAAACAATATCAAACTTTAACTCTTCTATATTGGTGATAGGCACATGCAGCACACGATTTGTATCCACATCAAACTGATCAAAGTATGCCTGAGGTGAACCAAACTCTGAGTCATAAAAAATCACCACTGCATTAGGCTTTGCCTTCAGATATGACGAAGCCATCATCAAAGCAAAGGATGTTTTAAAATGTTTAGATGGTCCTGCAAGAACTGTTACACCTGAATACAGTCCACCATCAACATCACCAGATAGTGCCACATTCAGCATAGGCACATTCGTAGGAGTCATTTCTTTTTCATTAAAGAACTTAGATTCAGTCAGTACTTCCGTTGTCTTGATCTTGCTGTTCTTCTTTAGTTTGTCCATAATTGACATTTTGTTCTCTTTCTCTATCGTTTAAATCGTATTCACTACGTATCTCATTGTTTAGATTTTGTACTGTCTTCCAAATCTCAGAAGACTGATCAGTTTTAGTATCAATAAAGTTAATAAACGCAGACAGGTCTTTTGGAAAGCATGCTCCACCAAAACCATCACGTCCATCATGACCGGGGATCTTCATATGACTATGACCGATACGTGGATCTATCATCAATGCACGTGACAACTGATTGTAACTACCCCCATATTCATCCATAACTTTCTTGAGTTGGTTCATGAATGTAACCTTCATAGCAAGATAGTTGTTCACAGTGTACTTGAAGAATGAAGCTTCTACAGGAGACATTGTGATAGTCTGTGCAGGGTTAGCCAAAGAGAAGTAGTTATACAATCCTTCTAAGTGGGATGCTGCTTCCTGCTGCTGTACACCAAAGATTCTAAAACGTGCATTAGTCATACCTTCTTTAGCATTACTCTCATTTAAGAACTCAGGCTCATATACGATACGTCCATCGATACGGGATAAACGATCAATAACATCAGGTGTAACAGTTGATTTGATTACAATAAATGCATCAGTCTGATTTACTAAACGCATCACAGCCTCATCAATAGCCTTAGTATCAATGCTACCGTCATCAGATGCAGGTGTAGGCAAGCAAATGAAAACGCAGTTTGGTTGCCATGAGCAAAGATCTTGTAGTGTATTTTCACTATACTTTGGATCTACAACAAACTTCTCAACAGAGTTTGTAGAGAAAATATAGTCAACAGCTTTACCGACAAAGCCATGTCCAATAATACCTAGTTTAAAGTTTTGCTCTCTGCGTTTTACCACAGGTTGCAGTTCAGGTTCATTCATTTGTTATATCCTTCATAAGTTCTTTATCATATACTCTTTCTCTTAAATCCGTAGAGGAAAATCTATGATCTCTTTTATTATACTTTATCTCAATACCTCTTTTGGCACATATCTTTCTGCCTGTAAAGGTAGTATCTTTATACTCTTCTCCGATTATTCTAACATGTATTTCAAACAATTGCAAGATGTCTTCTAAATCTTTTTCAGATTCATAAGGAATTATTTCGTCAACATACTTAACACCCTGTAGCTGAGTCCATCTTTCAACTAGACTTTGAACTGGTGGATTTTTTTCTTCTCTGTCTTTGGATGGATCTACCTGCAGTCCACATATCAAATAATCGCAATGGTTTTTTGCTTCTCTTAACATAGCAATATGACCTGCATGAAGCAGGTCAAATGTGCTAAATGTGATACCTGTAATCATGTCTTTACATATGGTCCATCATCATCACGATCAATGGTAAACGTCATAGTACCACCACCTCCAACATCAGTTTCATCATATAACGTAGAAGTGTTGATAGTTATAGTTTCCTCATCATCATCCATATAACCTACTGTCTCTCTTACAATATCATGATGATTAAACTCAGCCCAATACAATTCATAAGCAACACCTGATTCTAAACATTCAAACTGATGATATAGCCCCGGCTTTACCTTATGATATTCACCTGCTTTAAGATGAGTAATGTCACAAAGATCATAATCTTGTTGCCATGTACGAATAAGCATCTTACCCGACTCTACATAAAATCCATTCCACTTGTAACGATGTAAGTGTTTAGAGCATACACCACCTTCTTCCATTTCGATACGATGAAACTCTAAAGCACCATTGGCTTCAATAAGTTCTGTCGTACCCCATACTTTACCTGCTTTCATTTTTAAATCCTTTATAGTTACGATCAATAGCTACAGTTTCTTTAGTTGTTAACTGTGTAATGCGCTTGTGTGCAGAGTTTAGTTGTTCTTGCAAATCTCTTACATTTTTCTGTAACATTTCTATAGTTTTACCTTGAGAAATAATGATCTTTCTATTTTTCTCTGCTTCCATTTCATCTGGTAACATGTTCTACTCCCAATAATCATCAATGGTGCGTCTACCAATATTTTCTCTACCGATATCTATAAGTTTCATGCCATACTCAGGATCACTAGAATATTCTAGACTATCAACCTTTTTTAATCGGTTCTTTCTAAATGGTCTGTAGTCAACATGATGATGCCACCGATTGAACTTCCAAACCACTTCTGTAACATCAGGGTGCATTTCCTTTAGCATTTCTGACTTAGGTAACGTACCCTCTTCAGCATAGAACTCTTTAGTGTTACCGCCACTGACACGTTGAGTTGTACCCTTGTCGGCTAGAAAGGCATTGAACTGTACAGTACACCAACCATCCTTTAATACTCTTAGAGACAGATCAGTGTCTTCATTATATCTGCCACGCCATCTGTAAGGAATATCATTGCGGATCAGCAGACACGAATATATTCTTGTATTAAAGATAAGAGGTGGCACAGGATCAGTTGCCTTACAAAACTTACTATAGTTTGGTCCTGCAATAGCAACATTAGTGTATCTATCACAGAAGTCTTCCATGGCTCTGAACCATGACAGTGTTCTGACCGCAACCTTTACGTTTCTATTTAGACGGTGAAAGTCATAGATGTTATCATCCATAACCCAATGCCATTTAGTGCCATACGTCTGTATAGAATGATCCCATGCAAAGTTCCTAGCAGCACCTGGCCCCTTGCTCTTAGTATTACCCAAATCATCAAATGTATCATAAGTATCCTGATATGTTTTATCAAGAACTAATAGCTTATCACGATCAAAGTGCTCTGCATATCTGTCTAGCTGATCTTCTTCAACCACGATATGATAGTCCACAGAAAGTCTATCAAGAAGCTCTGCAGTCTTGCATTGATTCCAACGGTTCTTGGAAACCACATATACAGGATACTTATTTCTCATTGTGGATTATTTACCCAATAGATTGTGTTTGGTGGCAGAAACCCATGAATAAACCAAGCGTTACCAAACATAGGAGACCCACCACCTGTGAAGTCCACACGATTATTATAAACCAATGCAGACATGCCATAGTCCATGAACATTTGTCCACGTCTTTTACCTTGAAATGATGCTACAGGTAAGAACAATGCAAATGGCTTACCTAGATCATAACAATGTCTGATAAACTTATCTTTTAGACTGTAGGGTGGATTTGTAATAACACCATCATACACATCACCACACACACAATCAAAGAAGTCACGTCCATCAGATCCAACCATATTATAGCCGTATTTGTGAAATCCGTCAAGTATATTCGAACTCTTTCCACTCGTAGCTTCGTAGTAGGTTTTATCTTTATCTAAGTATTCTAGTAATGGCAGAACCTGATCTGATGGTGTATAGCACTCATCACTCTCTGCAGTATTAGAAAGTTGTTTCAGAATGTTGAGACTAGTCATCGTCTATCCACCGTAGTCCTGCATTCTTTCCATGTTCTAATCTTGGGTGCCAAATACTTTTTGTTTTAACATTAACTTTCTGTCCGATAAGTTCACCAAACTCTTTAAGATCCTCTTTGGTTTCAAAACGAACAATGATCTTTGCATATGGTTCAGATTTCTCCTGTACAAACTCAGGCATGTTTACCCATTCTTCTTCAGGAAGATTACCTGTTTTTAACTCACCATCAGAATCTAAAAAGTCTAGCAAAGTACTCATGATATAACTCCATTCTTGTATGCGTACTCTAGAGCGTTGTTTGCCTCTACATGTAAAGGTCTGTGCTCATATCTATTTCCAGTGTCTCTGTCTATCTGTCTACACAGAGTTTCTATCTCAGTTGCCGTAATAGCGTACTGCTTCTCAACAGCATTGCTTGCTATAGATACCATAATCTTATAGATCATAGCATACCTACCACTATTGTCTATCCCTGCAATACTCTTGAAGTCACGCACAAGGTTTTTGTTTACGAATGGACAGTCTTCATATGATGAATAAACTATATCGTTATTACTCATCTTATCTTTACGATAGTCTAGGATCTGTCTTTGCCATTCCTCAGGTAAACGATCCATAAAGTTCTTACTATCTTTCTTTTCATTATACTCCCACTTTGACATTAAGTCAATAGGGTTTATATAGCTACCGCTAGTATTAGTAAAAATAAAGTTGAAAGCGTCATTGTACGTAGCAGGGACATAATACATTCTAGATAGATCTTTAGTTTGTTTATCTCCAATCGAATCGAGTTCGGAGTTGAGTGCGAACCAGAAATGTTTGATAGACTCTCTTTGCACAGTTGCTCTAAGAGGGAAGACAAGTCTAAACTTTGGTAGACCATGCTTGCTGCTTGCAGTAGAATAGCAAACAAAATAGTACTTACCATAAGTGCTAATAAGCTCATCTTCTAAGTTCCCATTAAATTGATGATCGTCAACATCAACAGCAGCCCAACCACCCCAATGTAGTACATTTTTGTTTGCCCTAGTTGTGCCAGTTTCATAGACAGCAGGAGAAATAAGTTCCGCATTTTTCTTTCCTTCTAATGGTCTCTCTGAAAGCTTATATAAGAACTTCTCAAACTTACTCCACTCATCGAAGTCTAGCTTACGATGAGTTTGATTATCAAATTGGTTCTTGAATATCGTAACTGCGTACATGATATAAGTTCACTGTTCTTCTATGCGTTAATTTATCATTATTCCTAGTATAATACTCGAATTCTCTCACAAAGTCAAGATTGTTTTTCCAATAGTTTACTGCCCTTTGTTGATCTTCAAGTTCCATGTTATCAATCAACACAACAGGTATCTCTAATATTAACGCAGATTTAATATCTTCTAATACAGCGCCAAATGTATGCCCGGCGTCTATGAATATAGCATCATAGAAATTAATTTTTTCTTTTTTTCTAGATTCATCTGAAAAATCAGCAAGAAAACGAAATCGGTCTCTATACTTTTCTTTTGCTTTCAGCCAAATTCTTTTCGATTCAAATGTACTCTCCCATGGGTCATATGATTTGAGGCTTGCATTAGGAAAAGCTTCTAAGAACCAAGTGGCAGAATGACCATAGTTGAAGCCAAACTCTAATATGTTTTTAAAATCATAGTTGTCTTGAAGATAAGTGAACATATCTGCGATGTATTGGGTTCTTGGTAAAGAACCTTTAAATCCTCTGCTTTCCCCAACAAACTTATTTCTAGATAATAATCTCATCCAAAAAAATCCTCTAAAGTTGCTCTAGGTTCTACATGCCACCCTATAGCGTCTAGAATAAACTTCAAGGGTTCGATGAATGATTTCTCAAACATTATATCATAGTCAACGTACTTATGCAACTTTATTTCTGTAGGTAATACTGCAGGAAACGATATCACATTTTCTCTGATAGGGTTTGGTTTACGTAGATAAATGAACTTAATCTTCTCGCCATTCTTGATGGTTTCGTACCTCTTATCCAAGCCATGCTGTTTAATATATATGTTGTACAACAAAGATCCACGCACATGAATAGGCGTACCCTTCAAATAAATATCTTGATCGCATTTCCACTTGTCAACATCACTTACACCTCTTGGGAATGCCACTGCCTCAGGTGGTAGAGACTTAAACTCTGCCCTAAACCGTGAAATATAATCTTGTGTCTCTTGCTCTGTGCCTTCAATAATGACACGAAAGATCTCTTTGAACTTATTACGAACAACCTCAGGTGTGGATGACTTGATAGCCTCAATGCCCATCATCTTAAGCTTTGGTTGTGCGTACTGTACTCCTTCGTTATTGTGAACGTTTAGG
>Ga0213863_10002247_pt1 | contig 13767 bp, 12 predicted proteins | sample PICome_8_FD_160128 | JGI IMG/M metagenome (GOLD analysis project Ga0213863, IMG submission 160128) | Coastal seawater microbial communities near Pivers Island, North Carolina, United States - PICO497 | ecosystem: Environmental > Aquatic > Marine > Coastal | place: USA: North Carolina... | reverse complement strand
CAAACTATTACTTTCTCAAATGGCGAAATTACATCTGTCGTAAATATTCCAAAATCTGTTTCCACATTTACATGTAACGCCAATTTACTAGTTTCACTTACTAACTTACCGAGTTCTCTAATTACACTTAATGTTACTGATAATTTAATCAATGATATTAATGTTTCGAATCTTAAACGTCTAGAGAATCTAAACATTTCACATAATAGATTACAGAAATTAACTGATTTGCCATCAAGTTTAACTACGTTACTATGTGATTATAATCAATTACAAGACATCGATTTACTCTCGCTTAATAAATTAACGTCCTTAAATATTTCGAACAATAATATTACCCTTGTTGAGAACATGCCAGATAAAATACAATCATTCGTGTATGAAAATAATCCCAGTATTGAATTTAGAAATTCGGACACATCTATACTATCTAGTATTAATACGGATTCTAACGAGAAAACGAATACCAATTATACTGACGCACTTAATGAATATTTTAGACTTAAGCGAAACTATGAAGATGAATCGCATAAAAAAAGAAAACTAATTTTTGAAAAGGAACCTAGCAAAAAAATCGCAAAACGTCTTGTATCCGGATTTATACCGAAGTGTATTAAATGCAAACGTAAAGTTGGGACTGTTTTTTCACGCGAAGAAACTACATATACTGCTGTATGTGGTGATACCAAAAATCCATGTGACCTCGATATTCAAATTTATCCCGGTGTTATGACACAATTCCAGTATATTTTTGATACGGCAAAGGAAGAATTTGATAAGGTCAAAGATGTAATCATACGTCAAAAATTAGACACACTTTTCAACTTTGTAACTGAAGAAGAGTCCGTTGAACTATTTAAGAATCAGTTGCAATTATACAACGAAGCACATACATTCTATAACGACTACTTGGATAAATACAATGATATGTATAATAATAAAGTCACAGCGTCTACCATACAATCTAAACACGAAAAATTGTTCTCGCTTATTGAGAAAAATAAAGATCTATTGTCGGAATATAGGCAAACGAATAATGTGGAATTTTTAAAGTCCGCAGTTGATTTACAAATTACTGATATTATGCCGGAAATACGAAATATACGCATGTTGAAACACGAGATTATGGAAATTAATACTGTAACACCCGAATCTCATTTTGGTATTCAACCACCATCTACACATACTTTGTTTCAATACCCAGTATCATTAGCAAAATTAGACCATGTATCAGGTGAAGAACAACGAGTTATTAGTTTTACTATCTAATTCATTCATTTCATGAATATTTTCATCAAATGAATTTAGCAATCATTGTAATTCGATATACCATCCCAAACTATTCCATATGTATTCGCCCAATGTTTTTTAGCACATACACTGTTTCCGCTCTTATTCCATCCATCGTCGTTAAAATCGATATTTGTATCTGTTTCTAGTCCAGGAGTTGTTGATGAATTCGCTAGGAATCTACCCGCTTCACTGAATAAAGTTCCTCTATTTTTAGCACTTTTTCCAGGAATTTTACACTTTCCGGAACTGTCTATTTCCCAATAATCAGGACACGTTGTCGATGAAGGGGGGTATACTTCCGAACCCGACGAATCATTCATCAACATTCCAATGTATGTAAGTATACCAATTAATAATATTATAGCAATCACGATAACAATAGTATAAAAATTGTCCATTCTATACTATTGTCTTACATTTTGTTCTGACCCTACTAAATATTTAGTGACTGTCTGTTCTCATCATGATAATTTAATTTGACGAAAATATATATCAGTTATATAAATAACGATGAATTATAATCAAGCACACCTTGATACAAATCAAATCCATAAAAATCCTGAACGTTATAATGGACGTGTAAATATAGTAGAACCGCCATCACCCGATATTGTTTTCAAAATGCAGGAGAAAATTGCCATTAAAAATACGTCTACAGCATACTGTGGTGCGGTCGCAGGAACATGGGAATCTAGTCTATTATCACAATTGTTTTTTTCTGCTGAAAATATCCAAATTATACAACATGAACTACGACTAGGGGTATATAAATCATCGCAAAATAAAATTGTTATCCCACCTCAAAATATTGACAATCTTAAAATTATAATGAGAAGTATTTATCTACAATACGCAGAACACAAAGAAGATGATATTACAGGTCAAATTGAACGTCTTAATAAATTAGTGCTTGATTATGCTATTCCATCTGTATATGGGGCCGCCATGGGATATATGAAGTATTGCCAAGATCAGAGTACGCTTGTAGTTCCTCTCGAATTACCACGTAATCACGACCGTGATTATAAACAACTGGAACAAAAACAATTTATGTAACTTGTCTAAATTTGTATCGCATTTCGTAACTCAAGAAATGCGATGTTATTTCAATCGAAAAGAGAAACGATACCTACTTATTTCAATGGATTTACTCACATTCAATTGATTGCTTATCAATAATTACTTCTTTGAGAACATTACGGATTATCTTATCTTGAAATGTTCGTGTTTGGTCTATATTTACACCACCAAGTGCTGATTTTGAATACTTGAAAAATTTTTCACAGTTATCAGAACCTAAAACGTCTATATTTGGCGTTTCATTATACCATACTGATCTCATTCTTTCGTTTTTACTTGCTACTTTCTTGACTGCATCGCGAATTTTGTCATTGTCTTCGTCTTTTTCCCATTTTTCAGTATCTTTTACATATACGGTTTCACGTTTCAAATCAGTACAGTGAAGAGGTCTATCACATAATTCCATGTCGTTTATGCGATCTACCATTATTTGTGATATACCATTTACATATCCTAATTCACCGGTATTCACAAAATCTTCAACTGATAATTTCATGCTTTTGACAAATTCAGTTAGTGTCATCGCATTCTTACATTTCTCATTCAAAAACACATTCAAGTTAAACTTATTATTGATGGTATTATTTGTAGTGTTATTGTTATTGTTACCTATCTGTTTTGACATTTCTACAATGGTGTTTGTTAATGTGTCGTTTTTCTTCATCAATTCTAAAATTGTATTTGTCAATAATGCATAACTATTATTGTCGCTTGTTTGATTGACCGATGTTGGTTCAGATATCAATGATGGCAAATCTACATTTGATTCTTCTGATTGAGAGCATATTTTTGAATGACGCCACAATGTGGTTCTGCTATTGAACCTGACATCGCATATATTACACACAAACTCATTTTTTACGATATCGGCATTTTCAGTTGTTTCATTTACACATTTTTTATGTTTTGTAGTTATTAAGTGATTGTTATAATTACTTTCTTTACTGCACTTAAAATTACATTTACTACATGTAAATATTTTAGAAGTTTTAGGCATTTTTTTTGTTTCATTTTGTTTCATTTGTATATTATAATGAAACAAAAAAAATGCCTAAATATTTAGTTATTAGTGCACTTATTTTTTTACAGTAACAAAATATTACCATGTAAAAATCAAAATAACTGCATATTGGTAACAATCACTATTTTACAACCATCTATTACAAAACTATTTTTCCCAAATGAAAAAAGGACATTTATTTATGTCCAATTCTATTGAGTTAAGCCATTTCTTTTTGTTGATTTTTACCTATTCAAGTAAATTTTTATCAATAACGGTTTCTTTCAAAACATTATTCATTATCTTGTTCTCGAATTTCGTATCCTCTTCTTTACCACATCCACCCAACGATACTTTTGTATATTCGAAATATTTGTCACATTCGGGTGTGTCTAATATCTCATAATTTGGATTCTGCTTTATCCATGTATGAACTTGCGCTTGATTCTTACCAGCAACTATTTTCACTGCCTTTCTCAAATGGGTTTTATTTTCATCCTCCTTCGACCATTTATCAGAATCCTTTACGTAAACGGTCTCACGCTTCAAATCAGTACAATGTATAGGACGGGTATGTGGATCCATATCACGAATGCGTTCTACCATGATATCAGAGATACCCCTCACATAACCGATTTCTCCAGTCCGTATGAAATCATCGGGATTAAGTTCGATGGATTGAATAAAATCATTGAGATTGATAGCGTCCTTGCATGTCTCATTCAAAAACACATTCAAGTTAAATTTATTCGTTGTATTATTGATCGTATTATTGTTATTGTTACCAACGTTACCTGCGATTTCTATCATTTTTTGATTTTGACCCAGTATCATTTGATGTAACTCCTTATTCTGTTTCAATAATTCGATAACTAGTGTAGAATCTTTGTCATGTACTTGTACGGGCGTATCATTCACTCGAACCGTTTTTACACATATTTGTTTATGTCTACGAAGGTTTTGTCTACAACTATATTCTTTACCACATTCACAATGGAATGCTAATGAACTATTTGGTAGTCTCAATGTAGTCATTAAATGTTTACGTGTAGATAAATGTCTATCATATTGAGATTTGCGTGACGTTGTATAGTCACAGTCTTTACATATATACTTTAATCGAACTTTATCGGTAGTCATATTGGGTCATATATAATGACTACAAATAAAGTTCCTAAATATTTGTTATTAGTACACATATTTTTTACAGTAACAAATATTCATATATAAAAATCAAAAATAACAGCATATTGGTAACAATCACTATTTTCAACTATCTATTTACAAAACTATTTTTCCCAAATGAAAAAAGGACATTTATTTATGTCCAATTCTATTTAGTTAAGCCACTTATTTTTACTGATTTTAGAAATTCTGAAATACAGAAGCATTTTAACTATTTTAGTTAATTTAGAGTTAAACCCAAATGTTTAGTAATAGTATAGAATGCCGAAATATACTTGCGAACGATGCTTGAAAGAGTTTTCTCAAAAATCCCACTACATTAAACATAAAGATAAGAAATTGCCATGTCAAGATAATAAAGGAAGAATAGAAGAAGTTGTTGAGAATATTATTTCAAATAGAAAATTGATTTTAACTGATACTGAAAATATAACTACAACCACAAATACAATGTCAACGGAACAAACATCATCAGATATTAATTTTGAAAAAATGAACGTGAAAGAGTTAAAATCTCTATGTAAAGAACATAAAATAAAGGGATATTCTAACAAAAATAAAGATGAATTAATATCTCTTGTAATAACACATCAAACCGCATTAACACCTGAACCCAAAAATTCAGTTAATAATCCAACTTTGGAAACAAACAATGCTGATACTTTTACAATAGGAACTCTATTTACAGGTATTGGATCAGTCGAACATGCGATTTCTCGTTTAAATATTAAGCATAAAATTGCATTTGCGTGTGATATTTGCAAATATGTAAAAGCAAGTTATATTGAAAATTATAATATAAATCAAGATGATTGGTATTCAGATGTTAACGATGTGGACGGTAATAAATATAAAAATGTTGATATGATTGTGGGTGGTTCACCGTGTCAATCGTTTTCATTTGTAGGAAAACAGAAAGGTCTTGAAGATGATAGAGGCAATTTAATATTTCAGTTTATAAGAGTAATCAAAGAAGCTCAACCAAAGATATTTATATTTGAAAATGTAAAAGGTTTAACTACACACGACCAAGGAAAAACATTTGATTTTGTAAAATCTAAATTTGGTGAGTTAAATTATAATATTCAATATAGTATTTTGAATGGAAAAGACTACGGTATACCTCAAAGCAGAAACCGATTATTCATGGTGGGAATTAATAAAAATAGCGACATTAAGATGAATACATTCCCACCTCCAAAGATAGAACTTTTAATTAAAATGAAAGACTTGCTTGAAGATAATGTTGAAAACAAATATTATTTACAAGAAAAAGGAGTATCGTTTGTAACAAAAGAAAAAAACATAAAAAAAAAATACACTCAGATCAATGGAGATATCGCATTATGTCAGAAAAAAAATCAACAATTTAATTGGCATGGAGATTTTATAAAGGAATATAGAGAAATTCCATCTAAATATTATTTATCAGAAAAGGTAAAGAATTACGTTCTTGCGGGCGGAACGAAAAACTTCAAAACATCAACAGAAACAGATTTAGATGTTGCTAGACCATTACTTTCATCTATGCATAAAATGCATAGAGCAGGTGTTGACAATTACATTACATATGAAGAAAAAATACGAAAATTAACTCCACGGGAATGTTTAAGACTTATGGGATTTTCAGATGATTTTAAAATTGTTGTTTCAGATACTCGTATGTATCAACAAGCAGGCAATAGTATAATTGTTAATATATTTATTGAAATTATTAAGCAAATAGACTATATTGTGAATTTTGCGAACGTTGACTAATACTTTTAATTAACTTCTTCTTATTTGTATATTCGCTTTCGGTTATTTCAAACCATTTATATCCTTTTTCAATGTAAAATTCTTTTTTTGCTAAATCTTTATCTTTTTTATCTTTATGCCAGTAGTCGCCTTGAAACTCAAATACATATTTATCCCAAAAACAAGGTTTATCACGCGTTCCACAGCATTTATGTTTTTCACAATCATGATAGCCATCTACCGGCCAAAAATATCCATTCTCTTTTCGTACTTTATGTTCTCCACCATTCATCGCGTGTTGAATTTCAATATTGTTGATTCTACAAAAATCACGAAGGAAATCTAATGAAACAAAACTACAACCACTTGGTTTATTGTATTTATGATGTTCTTCATTATATAATACACAAACTATTAATTCATTTTCAACAATACTGAATTCTAATGTAGTCTTTGTTGGAACTAAGGATTTTCTGAATGTATCCCATTTTCTTATGTTTTCTTTTTCATCTTCCGTTTTATTTTTTTTTCTTCTATGTGGAGTTTGTCCTATATAATTTCTTCTAACATCTTCATTGCCATTTTGCGTTTCAATCATTATTTTTTCACCGTCTGTATCTTTTATACTTTTTTTCCAGTTTTCTACTCTATCATCATATTTGTTTCTAAAATTAGCATCGTTTGAAACAAATGTCAATAAACTATTGACATAATTGGGGTCATATATCATTTTAACGTTTTTTTTGTCTGAAATTTGTTTACCTATTTCTCCAGAACCACTAATATATAAGCGCCCTTCGCCATTCCCCTTTTTCCCACCACTTAATTTCATACATGGGCTAACGAGTGAATCGCTAACTTCACATTGATGTACTTTATGTCGAAGCGTCATTATTATTTTGTTATATCATTTGTTATAGTATAGTTAGTTATTCAATTTTCTGTTTTTATGCGAACTTAAATATTCAAAGATGTAAAGAAACCAAATCTAAAATATATGTTCCATATGTATTATTCTTGATTTTGCAAGAATACGTGAATTTACACGTTCAATGTGTGGTGTGTCCGATATGATAGATTGGTTATAATGTATTAAATTTTCAAATAATTGAATATTCTTTTTTTTGGTTTGGTCGCTAATATCACATACATTCCATAACTTGTATAATGGACCATATATTTCACTTCCATCCTGTCCGCAATATACACATTTGTCTTTTCCAATATAAGAAAAAATATCTCGAATCAACGTGCTTTTACCGGATCTTCCTGGTCCGGAAAGAATCATCATTTTATCATTTTTTCTATTATTCTTGAGATTTTCGACATACTCAATTACGTATTCATAATCATTTTGTCGTAAGTATTGTCTCCACGAGTCAAGAGGGTGCGCCATTATATAGTATATGTATGCTGGTTATTTTTAAGTATTATTCGGGTATCATTCTTACGTTTACAAAATTGATATTAATTTCAATCCATATACATAATATAATTACAATATGAACGTTCCAATACAATTCGACAGGTCGTTTGCGTCGCACGAAAAAGCAAAATACTGGAGCGAGAAAAACGGCGATGTGAACCCGAATGATGTTTATAAAGGTTCGCCCAAAAAATACTGGTTTGATTGTGATACATGTGGTCACGATTTTAAAATTGCGTTATCTCACACAAATGAAGGTAAATGGTGTTCTTATTGTGCAAATAAAAAATTATGTGATAATGATAATTGTAAAATATGTTTTGATAAATCATTTGCTTCTCACGAAAAAGCAAAATATTGGAATAATACAACTATTTTACCAAGACATATATTTAAATCAAACGGACATAAATATATACATAATTGTTATAAATCCAGTAAAAAATTATGTGGGTTAAATGAATGTAAAATATGTTTTGATAAATCATTTGCTTCACATGAAAAAGCAAAATGTTGGAGTAATAAAAATGAAATAAAACCAATTAATGTATTTAAAGGAAGCCAGAAACAATATTTGTTTAATTGTTATGAATGTGGACATGAACACAAAAATAATCCTAATGCAATAACAAAAAATCAACGGTGTCCATATTGTGCAAGTAGAAAATTATGTGATAATGATAATTGTAAAATATGTTTTGATAAATCAGTTGCGTCTCATGAAAAATCAAAAAATTGGAGTAATGATAATAAATTAAAACCAAGAGACGTATTTAAAGGAAGTAATTATTATTATTTATTTGAATGTGATAAATGTAATCATACATTTGAACAACAAATAAATCATGTTTGTAATAATAATATATGGTGTAATTATTGTTCTCATAACAAATTATGTATAGATAATGAATGTATATTATGTTTTAATAATTCATTTGCTTCTCATGAAAAATCTAAATATTGGAGTAATGATAATGAATTAAAACCAAGAGAGGTATTTAAAAATTCAAAAACAAAATATATATTTAATTGTGAATTATGTAAAGTTTCATTTTCAATGGAATTAAATTGTGTAAATTATAATCAATGGTGTGGATGTAAAAAAAATAAAACCGAAACAAAACTATTATTAAAAATGATTGGTAAAGTTAATATTATACAAAATTTTAGAATAAATTGGTGTCGTAGTATAATAAGTAATAACAAATTACCATTTGATTTTTGTATTGAAGAGTATAAAATAATAATAGAATTAGATGGAGCACAACATTTTAGACAAGTATGGAATTGGACATCTCCGGAAAAACAATTTGAAAATGATAAATACAAAGAGAAGTGTGCGAATGAAAATGGATATTCGGTAATAAGACTTTTACAAGAAGATGTATTATATGATAGATATGATTGGTTTGATAGAATACAAACTGAAATAGAAAACATTATAAAGGATGATACAATCATTCACAATGTTTATATGGCCGAGAATGGTGAATATGATGCGTATATCACCGAGTAAGGGTGTAAAAATTGAATAACTTAATACTATATAACAAATGATATAACAAAATAACAAACGATAACCACGTAATAAAATGGATGAAACTGATATGATTGCCTTCTTTAAAGAACTGACACTTAAGGAAGATGTAGAAAATTTCGTAAAACATAAAAAGGTACCAGGTTATTTCAATACAACTAAAGCCAATCGTAAACAATACAATCGCATTAAAGAAACATATCCAGTAATGGATGAATGTGTTGATAATATTCCTGAATACAATAAAGAGAACTATATTAATACAATAAGCGTAGTTCGTGGTTCACTCGATAAATGCGAAAATATTATTCAAACTATGAGAATGACCGAGGACGTACCGGAGGTAGAATGTTGTCCGGTATGTTTTACTGAATTCGAGGATAGTAATTATGTAATTCCAAAATGCAAGCATAAAGTATGTGCTATTTGTTTTACAAATAATATAAAATACAACAAGCATTCGGGAGACTGTTGTGTTTTGTGTAGAGAACGAGTATGTTGAATATGATAGTATTGTGATTATGGCTACATTACGTTTATTTCGGTAAAATGTCGAAGAATAAAAAGAATTAATCCTAGACCTGTGTCAATGGTAAGTGGAATATAGGCTATGGTTTTTTTCTGAAACGCGTATACTGATGCTGTCAAATACAGAAATCCATGAATTAGTCTATATTTTGCCCACCAAGTTATTCCCCCACCTTCACTAGCGTTTAACCGCAAATTATAAAAATATAAATAGAAAAAGCCAATAGCGAATAATAATAAAACTGCACCATAATAGGGTAAATTATCGTTGTGTAAATAAAGCGGAATGAGTGCTATTAGGATTCGAATGGGAATACATTTTCCGATGAATAATGAAACACTTTTTTTTTCAGAAAACATTCTTAATCTTATATTGTAAAGACATTATTATTGTTTCATGAAGTTGTTGATACGAGTTTTTCGACGATACACTGGATGACCTGTATACGATACCTTATCTAAATGTATCGTTTCTAGTTCAGTATCACTGTCGCTGTCACTACGTTCGAGTTCAACGCGTTTAACCCAACTAAATGGCATAGTGCGTGTCCCAGGTACACATCCGTTTTCATCGAGATAGTTTGATAATATTAATGTATTGGATGGAGAACAAATTTCAACAAAAGTCGCGGTGAATTCTCTATTCGTAAGATAGAATTTATACTTCATATTGGGTTGCATTAGTTCAGTCATGATGTAATTACTTATGTTTATGTATGTTATCTATGGTATTATGATATTTCAATTTTTGCATAAATGAAAAAAAGAGTATAAAAATAGGATTTGGTATTATTATATAGAAATGTCACCGTGTTGTCTTGAGTATGTTTGGATAGACAATGATTATAACCTACGTTCAAAGATTCGAATTATGCATGACGCGCCGATAGATGAACCTATAACAATTCGCGTTATTCCTGAATGGAATTATGATGGTAGTTCAACGAACCAAGCATCGGGCGACAATTCGGAGATAATATTAAAACCCCAACGAATGTTTCAACCCAATGTCACATTGAACGAGATACCGCATATACTTGTACTTTGTGATACATATACACATGATGGAATCCCATTAAAAACAAACAATCGCGTTAATGCGGATGAAATTTTTAATAATGACCTAGATGCATCACCGTGGTATGGAATCGAACAAGAATACTTTTTAATCGACCCAAAAACGAACAAACCATTAGGGTATGATGAAACCAAATCACAGGGTCAATATTATTGTAGCGTAGGAACGGCGAATGCGTTTGGTCGAAGTTTTGCCGAAGAACATATGTTAGAATGTATAAAATATGGAATAACTATATCAGGAATAAATGCGGAAGTAGCCCCGGGTCAATGGGAATATCAGGTCGGTCCATGTACGGGTATAGAGGCAGGAGATCATTTATGGATGTCTAGATATTTATTACATAAACTCGGAGAGAAACACAATGTAATCGTAACGATGGATCCTAAACCACTAGATGGAAATTGGAATGGTTCAGGTTGTCATGTAAATTATAGTACGAAACATATGCGTGAAGGTAGTGAAAATAAATGCGGATTGGATTACATAAACATAGCAATTGATAAATTATCCAAAAAACACAAGGAACATATGAAAGTGTATGGTGATGGAAATGAAAAAAGAATGACTGGAAATCATGAAACCGCATCATATGATATATTTACATCAGGTACCGCGAATAGAGGTGCTTCAATAAGGATAGGAAATATGAACGTGAAAAACAAGAAGGGTTACTTTGAAGATAGAAGACCAAGTTCAAATTGCGATCCCTATTTAGTTACAAGTATGCTCTTTAAAACGACCATAGTCGACGCATAAAAAATAAAATTCTTATGAATTTCATTTTTTACAAATTATATTGATATGGGATGGTTTCAAATATCTATTTTTTCTTTTTCACAATCGTTTTTTTCTTACCACCTGTGGAAGTATTATTTTTAGTTGCTGTTCCAGCTTGAATCTTTTCGCGCTTCACTTTATATTTGGCGTATTCATTTTCTAATGTTGTTAATTCCGATAACCACATCTTTTCAGTAGTGGTCTTTTCTAGTATTTGTAATTCCTTTTCTGTATTTTCCTTTTCTTTTACGATATTAGCAACATTCTCTTCAGTTACTGAATCCATAGGCATTTTAATGAGATACTTAAAATCCCCATCAATAGTTGCGTATTGTTTTTGCGTAAGCAGTTCTGTGACTTGGTCTGATTTCTTGCGTCGTAAATCAACTGTGCCATTTAATGTTTCTAGAATATACGTCGCACGGTTCGATAAGCGAATCAACTTCTTTTTCATTTCCTTAATCAAGTGTTCTTTTCTAGTTTGATATAGACCAATTCGCACACCATAGAAGTCGTCAATAATTTCTTCGGGTGATCGATATTTGTGTAATTTACACTCTGAATTAAACATATGCATATTCGTCGTACTGACTGTAGTAAATAATTTCAATAACTTTTCGACGCCATTACATCCGTTAGCATCGACTTCTTGTTCTAATTTGGCTAATTTACCACGAGGTAATATGACTGTGAAATCGACGGTAACTTCAGTAGATATTGATGTGAAATCGCGAATTTGAGGAGATGATTTCTTACCGTTTTTATCAGTAGTCCCATCGACAAGTGTTTCAAGATAAGATGTATATGGCATAGTCCACGTTCCAACCGGCAGTTCAGTAATTCTGACTTTATCGTCGGCAATCTTTTCATATACACCTCTAACCAAATATTTTTGTTCGGCAATCTTTTTAACTGTTCCTTTGAACCCTTCATAATAAGGTATGAATTCAATCGCATTAACATCATTTTTGGTTAACTTACATTTTAGATAGTCGATAATAGTAGATGGATTGTAAGGAGCGATGCTACATGAGAAACCTGTACCAATCCCCGAAATACCATTAATTAGTGCGAATGGTATAATCGGTACATAATATTCAGGTTCAACTACAGTACCATCATCATTGAGATATTTTAAAACCGAGTCGTCTGCTTCGGGGAACATAAAACGAGTGAGAGGATTTAACATAGTGAAGATATATCTTTCAGACGCACTGTCATCGCCACCATGTAGACGTGTACCGAACTGTCCGTTAGGTTCAAGCAGATGTATATTATTAGATCCAACAAAGTTTTGCGCCATATTGACGATTGCCCCATTTAAACTGGCTTCGCCATGATGATACGCACTATGTTCTGATACATACCCTGAAAACTGTGCGACTTTAATTTCAGAAGTCAACTTTCTCTTAAACGACGCAAATAGGATCTTACGTAATGATATTTTCAATCCGTCGACCATATTAGGTATTGACCTAGCGCAATCGTAAGTACTGAAATGAATCATCTCCTGATTGATAAATTCCTCATATTGAACGCTAGGTGTACTGGTATCCAAATACGAATCCTTGTCATAATTTTCCAACCATGTTTTTCTATCATCGGCGCGTTTCTTGTTGAATATCTTATCAATTGTATCGTCACTATGTGTACCCGAATGTACGAAATCGACGATCTTTTTGTTTGCGAAATATTCTTTGAATTCTGCCGAAGTAGATGTACCAAGACCCTTGAAATATTTGATCGTCCATCCGTTAGCAACTCCACCTTCAAATGTTTCTTTCCATTTATTATACTCGCCGTCATTGTAAAATAATTTGGTGAGTGCCCCTTTCTTGGCTCGTAAAATAGGTGTATTCATGAAGGAGATAAAGCCTGGTATTTTGACTAATGACGCCCACTCACTGTGGAAGAGATTAATACAGAGTCCCTTAATATGAGATCCATCCAAATCTTGATCGGTCATATACATAATTTTACCGTAACGTAAACTGCGGTTTACATCGTCTATATTTTCATATTCTTTTCCCGTTTCTAATCCGAGAATTTTTTTAATATCATTAATTTCTTTGTTTTCTGCGATTTTCTTAATTTGCTCTCCGCGAACATTCAATAACTTACCC
>Ga0213863_10002238_pt1 | contig 13813 bp, 10 predicted proteins | sample PICome_8_FD_160128 | JGI IMG/M metagenome (GOLD analysis project Ga0213863, IMG submission 160128) | Coastal seawater microbial communities near Pivers Island, North Carolina, United States - PICO497 | ecosystem: Environmental > Aquatic > Marine > Coastal | place: USA: North Carolina... | reverse complement strand
AAAATATTTGCAGGGCTTTGCCAGCTTATTCTTTGCAGAACTAAAAAACCTCTATTAAACCAAGATGCAAATAAATGCTGGAAATCCAAATCAACAGTAGCAAGTTTTGGATATTTTTTTACTAATTTTAATAAATCACAGCGCATTTCCACAAGTTTTTGTGTTGCCGCGGGGACTTGATTTAATTTTCTTATAAGCTCTTGACGCTTTGGTTCTGCCGCAGACATATATGCGCTATAATTTATTTTGGTTTTATTAGCTTCATATGTATTTAACTTTATCCGTATATCATTTGGAACAATATCTAATTCAACACAAAGATAATTAAAAAATGATAGTTTCTCTTCAGGAGAAAAACTGGAGTAATAATTGAGTATTTCTCTAGCAAGAGTAACGCCTTTTACTTCACCACTTGCACCCAATAACTCATTAATTAAATCATAAACACTTTGTTCATTTTTCTCTTTGGTCCGTATCCAATTTTGTGGTTTTTCGAATACAGCAGAAAGTATATCTACAAATTTACTCATCTAACATGCTTTCTTAAAGTGCGTTAAAAATAGTTGCAGCCATTACAATCTGACACGCAACGCCAATTAAAAAGCAGATTGTTCTCGTTAAAGGAATGGCAATGATATGCATAATATAATGGAACGTGCGAGCAAAAAAATAAATAATTGCTATATACGCTGTCATATCACTGCTTAACCCCAAGGCTAATACTAATAGCGTTAGTGGTGCAAATATAACCAAGTTTTGAACTGCGTTACTGTGCGCTAACTTAGCTCTTTTAGCCCAACTTGCGTAATGTGTGGCTGCTTCATCAGGATATAAAAACGCTGTTTTAAGTCCTACTTTAAAAATAGATTGAATAATCTGAGGAACCCACATCAGAGCAGTCATCGTTATTGTGAGAACAAGCCAGTAAAGCTCAGGCGAAGTATCAATTGACATTTTAATTTTCCTGTAATGTTGGTTATGATAATCTACCGTTGGTGTGTCTGATAATTTGGGCTCTGCCAAGTTTGCAAATCCATTCTGGGCAAAGGTTTAGCACCTAAAATTTTATCACTAATTTTTTCAGCAATCATTATTGTAGGAGCATTTGTATTGCCATTAGTGACAAAAGGCATGATGGAAGCATCTACAACTCTTAAACCAGTGAAGCCGTGAACTCTGCCTGAATTATCAACGACTGCGTGTTTGTCTGTTTTTAGTCCCATCCGCGCTGTGCAAGACAAATGCCATTGACTTGAAATATGGGAATTTAATTTTTTATCAAGGTCAGAATCTGACTTGCAATTCTCACCAGGAAAAATTTCTTCACCCTTTAATTCAGAAAAGGAAGGTTGATCAAGTAATTCGCGCACCAAATGAATTCCTTTACGTAGTAATTCTCTGTCACGTTTGTCTTTGAGATAATTTACTAAAATACGAGGTGGGTCAGCAGGATTGCTAGAGCGCAATTCAATTTTACCACGACTATGGGCACGCATTAAACCTACATGAACTTGAAATGCATGCTCTTGCAAGGGCTCCCAAGTGTTATCATCCATTGCAATTGGTGAAATACATAATTGTAGATCAGGATACTCAACGCCTGGCCCAGATCTCACGCACGCAACTGCATCAAAATGGTTAGATGCACACATTCCTTCTTTAGTTAATATCCATTGTATGCCTGCGCCTATGCTGTTTAAGGTTTTTGTCTTTGGCCAAATTGTAACTGGTTTTAAACATTTATATTTAAGCATAAAGTCTGGGTGATCGTTAAGATTTTGACCAACTCCAGGCAAATCAGCTTTAAGTTCAATTCCCATTGATCCTAAATGATCTTTTGGTCCAATTCCTGAGAGCATGAGTATATGTGGGGATCCAACTGCGCCAGCACTAAGGATTACTTCCTTTTTTGCTTTTACATTAATCATTTTACCTTTTTTATCCTTGAAACAAACACCTTTTGCTGTGTTGTTTTCAAGGATTAATTTGCAAACAAGCGCTTTAGTTATAATGGTTAAATTTTTCCTATCACGCACTGGATCAAGATATCCCCGTGATGTACTCCAACGCTCTCCTTTAAATACAGTCCGGTCAAAAATACCAAAACCTTCTTGGCAAAACCCGCTAATATCATCTGTTTCTTTATATCCAGCTTCTTTTCCGGCTTTGATAAAAGCTAGAGAAAGTGGATCTTTAGGTATGCTTCTATGCACTTTTAATGGGCCTGATTTACCTCGAAAATCATCCCCTCCATCACTATAGGTTTCCATTTTCTTAAAATAAGGTAAGACATCGGCATATCCCCAGCCTTCACATCCCATTTGCCTCCAGCCTTCATAGTCAAGTGAGTTTCCTCTAATGAATACCATTCCATTAATTGAAGATGACCCACCGAGAGTTTTTCCACGGTCATGTTGCAGTTGCCGACCTTCAAGCTCAGGTTCTGGTTCGCCTTTAAATGCCCAATTATGTTTAGTGCTTTTGAGATTCATTAAACAAGCTGCTGGCATTTTTAAAGTTATAGATTTATCTTCCCGGCCTGCTTCAAGTAAAAGAACACGATTTTTTGGATTTTTTGATAATCTATTTGCTAATACACACCCCGCCGAACCAGCGCCAACAATAATATAATCATATTCAATATCAATTTTTTTCATAATAAATTACTCTTTTAATCTATACAGTATTTTCTGACTATTGCATAGTTAAAGAATATACAAGTAAAAAAACTGACTAATAGTAAGTATTTATTTTTATAAATATGATTTCTTGAAGATCCTTGAAAATAGGTCAACTAGGTTCATCGTCCTAAATGTTTTTCTAGGAATTTTGCGATGTTACTAATGGATTGATCTGCCTCTGGAATTTGGTCGTACCATTCAAATACATGCCAAAGTCCTTCCCAAACCTGTAGGTCTACATCTACACCACTGTCTCTAAGAACACTTGCCAACCGAACGGATAAGCTAAGCAACAAATCTCTCGTTCCTGTTGTAATTAAGCATGGAGGAAAACTACTATCATAGGTTCCGTTGATTGGGGAAATATCTGGATTTGAGATGTCATTATTTCCAGCATAAAGTCTAACGGCGGTTTTTGAATTTTGTATTGTCAAAGATGGATCTCGGCCATTATTGAATGTTTGGCTGTCGTAAGATACATCAAGATCACAAAATGGAGAGAGAAGTGCAGAAGCACTAGGTAAAGGAAGCCCCGCTTTTTTAGCACGCAACATTAATGCTAAAGCTAAGTTACCTCCCGCAGATTCTCCAACAATGCCAAATGGTTTTTTGCAAATAGCCTGATAAACTTTAAAGCTATCATCGAGTGCAGCTGGCCAGGGGTTTTCGGGCGCCAGACGATAGTCTGGAATAATTACTTTAGCGCCTATTTTCGCACTCAAGGGAGCAGCGATAGTTAGATCTTCATTTGGACTGCCTTGGACAAATCCACCTCCAAAACCATAAATAATATTCCAAGGTACTTTGATTTTTGGTGGGTTCACTTCAAGGCATGATACTTCATTGATGGTTATATTTTTTGTTGTGACATTCGTAGACTTCAAAATTCGTTCAAGTGCCGGAATGGCATTGGTTTTTGCCTTACTTCTTATTTTTATAATATTCTTTTCCGAGCGGTCTGGCAGAGGAAATGTTTCTTTGGTTAGAATACGTTCCGCAATAGAACTAATATGTTTCGATAAAACCATTTGATTCCCCTTTCGCTATTTTTATATTAAAGCTGACTAATTGACAATATACTTACCGTTGGTTAGTATTTTAAAAAAAATCATGATAGAGATAAATGCATGCCACAATTTTTGGATTTATATCCTTCCTCATCACCTTCAAATGTTCATTCAATCTTGGGTGCAAATAATGTGAATTTGGCAAAGGTAGAAACCTGGATTACATCTCGAGCTAGAGGTGGTGATGGCTTTGGTGAGGTTAAGGCATGTTTGTTTGTCAGGTTGACCACAACTGAAGGATTAGCTGGGTGGGGTGAGGCATTTATTCTACCTTGTCGTGAAAGAGCTGTCGCTGAAATTATCCATTCGCTTGGGGTCTCAAGCAATGCTTTAGAAACTGTCTCGCCTTGGTCTTTTCGAGATAGAGCCAGGCAAATAGTTTCAGGACACCAAAGTCTCGATTTTAGTGCCGCCTCAAGCGCTTTGGAAATGGCACTGTGGGATATAAATGGCAAGATTGCTGAAAAGCCAATTTGCAAACTATTAGGCGGTGATCATAGACTTCCAGTTCCGATATATGGAAATATTTGGAGTGAGACGCAATGGGATGTATGCTCACTTGAAAATCGTGCAATTGAACTGATTGCACAAGGATATAAAGCTATCAAAATACACCCTATGTTGAACCATTCTATTACAGATGCTGCAAATTGTGTGAACCGGGTGCGGACTGCTATTGGTGATGAAATTCTCCTTATGGTAGATCTGGATTCTCAAGAAAATCTTGATAACGCATTGCAATTTGCAGACTTAATCGCACCTGCGCAGGCTTATTGGTTTGAGGAACCTGTTAATGGAGTTGACATTCAATCACTTACCAAAATTCGGGACTTAACTGGTTTGCGAATTGTTACTGGTGAGAAGTCAAGCGGGGTGGCACATTTCAGTGCAGTATTGTCAGGAGGTGCTGCAGATATTCTTAATCCTGATATTGCGGGAATTGGTGGTCTTTTGGATATGCTGGAAGTTGCTGAATTGGCAAACTTGCAAAATGTTAAGGTCTCACCTCATTGCTGGAATTCAATGACAGTAGCAGCGGCTGCGATGATTCATGTTTGTGCTTCCATCCCAAATGCTGAATTTGCTGAGATTTATCCAGAATACCTTGAACATGGTGAGAAGTTTGCAAATACTGGTTTCTGGCTAGATGGTCAAAATGCGTACCTTTCTGACAAACCGGGGCTAGGTATTGATATTGATGTGCCTGCTTTGCAAAATTTAACTAATGATTATAAAATAACTTTTCTTTAAGTGGAGAAGGTGACCTCTTGAATGTCTTTTATACTTAAAGAATTTTTTTTGAAGCTAACCATCTATGTAGAATAATTATGTTTAGGTGTGTGGGTTTGTTTTGTATCCCTAAAACTATTTTAAATATGATTTCCATTATATCAATAACCTAAAAAATCATTGTCCAACATAAATTAGCCAGAATAATAATCATTTTAGCTGTATTCTTTTATATAGATGCAAACTTTTAGGGTTATTTTTTTTACAAAATAATAAATATTATTCAAATTTTAGGATTTTGTGAATCTAGGGATTTTTCTTTAAATGCCTTTGAGCCTAAAGCAATTTCTGCGATAGATTCTATTTTATTACGAGCCTCAAAATGCTTTGCAGTGCTAGTTTTATCACAAGGTAGTAGTTTTAAAACTGCATATTCCATTTCTGATATTGCTTCAATTGATTTCATAGGATGTGGCCTTAAACCAGCACGCACCCAAATTCCATCAATATGTACACCTAGATGGTGGGCAGCGAGTTCGGCATCTTTTTCTGGTAAGAAGTTTTTTAACTCATGTGTAAGGTTAGAGCGTATACGTCTGTCGTTGGCTAACTGAATACGTTGGCATTCTTTACTATGAGGCACTTCTGAGATTAATGATACCCAAGCCTGACATACCCGATGATTAAAGATTGTTTCAAAGAAATTGGCTATAATTATAGCCCATAATCTTTCGTAGGGAGATTGTGAGTAGCGATAAAGCTCTACGACTGACTCACTTAGCAGAAGGTTTGATCTGCGAAACACTGCTTCAAGCAATGAGGTTTTATCTTTAAAATGGTGCAGTACTACGCCTTTTGAAACACCAGCAATTTTGCCAACCTTTTCTAGTGTTGTTTTGCGTAAGCCATATAAAATGACTGCTTCAAATGCTGCACCTGATAATTCAGCTCGCCTGATAGAGCGTATAGAGTTGGATCGCATTTAATAGCTCCTTACTTTTCACCTATTTTGTATTGCCAGATTTATTAAATATAAACCAGACTTTTTTATGAATAAATTTTGATGTGTTGACAATAAAAACATACCAATGGTAAGTAAAGTTTATTATAAACTTACTTATGGTAAGTTTGTAGTACAAATGGTATAAATATATAGTAATGATTAGTAGCCACAAACGGCTTTATGGTTAAAAAAGGGAGAAAAACCATGAAACAAATAAAAAAGATTATAAATATTTTTAGTTTTGCATTAATAGGACTTTCCAGCACTGTAATGGCTGGCAACAGTGAGCCCATCAAAATAGTTATCAATGAATGGACTGGTCAACATATTTCGGCACATATATCTGGAAGTGTACTTCAAAAAGCTGGGTATGATGTGGAATATGTCACCGCTGGAGCAGTTCCACAGTTTGCGGCAATTGCACAAGGTAATCTCCATTTACAACCTGAAACATGGGGAAATAATATTGGCGAAATTTATCCTACATCAGTAGCAAATGGTGATATTGTTGTTTTGGGAGAAACGGGGCTCAAAGGAATAGAAAGTTGGATGTACCCAACCTACATGAATGAACAGTGTCCTGGTTTGCCTGATGTTAAAGCACTTATTGAATGTTCGCAGTTGTTTGCAGTTGCAGAAACTTTTCCTAAAGGTCGATTGATCGCTTATCCAGCTGATTGGGGAACGAGATCAAAGGATATGGTAGAAAATTCGGGTCTTCCTTTTGTGGCTATTGCAGGTGGTTCAGAAGGTGCAATGATTGCAGAAATGAAAGCCGCGTATAAGACAAAATCCCCGCTACTAATGATGATGTGGGCGCCTCATTGGGTTCATGCAGAAATGGAATTTGACTGGATTGAGTTTCCTGATGGTTACTCTGCCGATTGCCTAACAAATCCCTCGCTTGGTATATATACAGACAAGGTTAATGACTGTGGTTTTAAGCAAGGTAATATTAGCAAAATTGCATCGCGAAACTTTGAGGAAAAATGGCCTGGTGCATTCAAGATAATGCAAGCTCTTTCTATTGATAATGCCACTCAAAATTATCTTTTATTAGAGATCGACAATAAAAAACGTGATTTGTCAGAAGTAATTCTAGAGTGGATGGATGCCAACGAGGCTACCTGGAAACCTTGGATAGACGCTGCAAGCTGATCATTAAAATTTATAAATCAGGGTAGCTTGGTAAATTTTACCTGGTTACCCTTAATTTTTAATTTCATCTACATTCAAGAAATACAATTAAATAAAAGAAAAAGTTTTAGAAATAGGAATACTTATGCCCAATCGCAACAATAATGACATTAAACTTTCTTGTCGTAATGTTTGGAAAATTTATGGTGAAAACCCAACCAAATATTTTGACAAGGAGAAACTATCTATTAACTCTGATACTTTAAGTGTTGTAAAAAAGGTTAGAGATGATGGTGCAATTCCTGCTGCTGCTGATGTGTCATTTGATGTTCATGAAGGTGAGATTTTTGTTATCATGGGATTGTCAGGATCTGGCAAGTCCACCATGGTTAGATGTTTATCACGTCTGGTTGAACCCTCACATGGAGAAATCTTACTAGGTGGGGAAGATTTGCTGAAAAAAAGTAAAAGTGAACTAATTGACATACGTCGACATAAAATGGGCATGGTCTTTCAAAGTTTTGGTTTATTGCCGCACTTAACCGTAGCAGAAAACATATCCTTTCCATTGAGGTTGCAAGGCCTTTCAAATAAAGAAAAACGTGAAAAGACTTCACGGGTAATTGAACTTGTTGGCCTAGAAGGGCGCGAAAACAGTTTTCCCCGCCAGTTGTCAGGTGGTCAGCAACAGCGCATTGGGATTGCTCGTTCACTTGCCGTCGAGCCAGAGCTTTGGTTTTTGGATGAGCCATTCTCAGCACTTGATCCGCTAATCCGACGTCAGATGCAAGATGAATTCCTTCGTATTCAGTCTTCGTTAAAGAAATCCATTGTTTTTATTACTCACGATTTTCTTGAAGCATTACGTATTGCGGACAGAATGATGATTATGCGTGATGGAATGGTAGTGCAGATAGGCACTCCTGCCGAATTAATTGCCAACCCGGTTGATGATTATGTGGCTGAATTTACTAGGGATGTTCCGTTGATGCGAGTTCTTTTTGCAAAAGACGTTATGGATGACAACATAGAAGTTGAGGAGAATATGCAAGGAGTTCAGAGCTGCGATTCTGTTGAGGATATATTGGCGCAACTATCCAAAAATACAAAGGGTGTTGTTGTTTTTGATGATGGTAAAGCCATTGGAGTGGTGACCCCAAAATCTGTTGTATGCGCATTATCACGTAACGCTGACAAAGTAACTACTAAGCAGTCTACGAATGAGGCAGTATAATGAGTTTAGAAATCGATAATGAGGTAATATCAAAACAATATAAATCATTTATTTCATCAATATTATGGTTCTCAATTCTTGCTCTGACATTAATTTTTATTGCGCTGCGTGGGAAGGCACCTTGGCTAATAGATTTTCCTGAGGAATGGGTTTTGCCTATAGTTTTGGTTCTCAATTCTTTTATGGATCGGATTGTTGAATTTTCAGGAGAATTTTTTCGGGGAATGTCAGCTGCACTCGAAATTCCAATGTCAGCAATACGCAGCCTGCTAAGCTGGTTGCCATGGTCAGTTTCATTTTTCATATTAGTTTCCATATCTTTCGCAGCGTCTGGTTGGAAGCTTGCGGTTTTTACTGCTGTTGGGGTTAGTTATATATTGGGCGTTGGGTTGTGGATTGAGACCATGAACTCATTAGCACTCGTGGCGGTCTCTGTTCCACTGGCGGTATTGATTGGGTTTTTGATTGGAACAGCTGGGTTCCTTTATCCGCGAGCTGAACGGGCTATTAATTTAACATTGGATGCCTTGCAAACGATACCTGCATTTGCATACCTTTTACCAATTCTGTTGCTTTTTGGATTTGGTGTAGTAGTTGGATTGATTGCAGGAGTTCTCTATGCTTTTCCTCCAATGGTTCGAAATACATTATTGGGTTTGCGCCGTGTGCCAGAAGAAGTGATTGAATCAGGTCTCATGTCAGGTGCCACTGAAATGCAACTTTTTTTCAAAGTAAGAGTTCCAAGTGCAGCGCGGCAAATCCTATTAGGAGTAAATCAGGCTACACTGGCCGCATTTTCGATGATAGTTATAGCTTCAATTATTGGTGGTTCATCAGATATTGGCTGGGAAGTTCTTTCTGAGATGCGAAAAGCGCGTTTTGGCGAAAGTCTTGTTGCAGGCATAGTGATTGTATTGATGGCAATTATAATGGACCGAATTACGGCGGGTTTTGCTAACCGCAAACCGGCTGACGATAATTTTGCTGATAAACCATTTCTTGAACGTCACAATTATTTATTGATTACTGTTCTTGGTGTGGTGATTATTTATATTATGAGTTTTACGTATCCTGCTTTACAATCTTGGCCAAAGGCCTTTGTTTTTGATCTGTCTGGCCCTTTGAATGGCGCAATTGATTATGTTATCATAGAATATGCTAACTGGATTGTTCTAATTAAGAAATGGGCTTTCTTTTATCTGATGTTACCCATTAAAATGGGATTAGAGCAGGTTATATCGCCATATTCATGGGGCTTTCAATTCACTATGCCCCTTAAGTTGGCATACGGCGCAACAGCACTTATTTTGGTCTTTGTGGCATGGCTGCGTGGACGCCAAAGTAGTTCGGTGATGATTGGATTGTTAACTATTATTATATTTTTTGGTTTGACCCGTATGCCCTGGCCAGCAATTTTGTTAGTCATGACATTTTTATCATGGCAGCTTTCAGGTCCTAAATTGGCACTAACTGTTCTAGCTGGACTTGCCTATTTATTATTGTCGGGTATTTGGCCGGAGGCACTATTAAGCGTCTATTTGTGCGGTATTGGTGTGGCTCTATCATTTGCTATTGGGTGCTCACTTGGTATTTTGGCTTCTGAATTTAACGCAATTTCGCGATTATTGCGGCCCATTAATGACACTTTGCAGACCATACCTTTGTTTGTGTTGTTGATACCCTTTGTGATGATATTCAAGATTGGAGAATTCACGGCACTATTAGCTATAATGGCCTACGCGATAGTACCAGCGACCCGTTATTCAGAACACGGCCTTCGCAACGTATCACACGAAGCTATTGAGGCGGCTGAATGCATGGGATGCACGCGATGGCAATTATTGATGCGAGTTAAAATACCCATGGCGCTTCCAGAGATGATGTTAGGCCTCAATCAAACAATTATGTTTGGCATTTCAATGCTTGTGATTGCAGCCTTGGTTGGCACTAGTGGATTAGGCCAAATGGTTTATATCGGGCTAGGTGATGGAGATTTTGGGGTTGGCATGTCTGCGGGCGTCGGAATGGCGATTATAGCGATTATTGCTGATAGAATGACTACAGCCTGGAGCAAAAAGTATGAGAAAAATATTGGTGGAGGAATTAATTGATAAACTCTCCCATTATACAACAATATCATTCATTAGAAAACATTACTGTGAAAAATATAGCAATTTATGCAATTGGTCCAAATGTTAAAAAAGTAACTTTTGGATCGCATCTTGGGTTAATGTATGAGGCGATGATTGTTGCAAGTCTAAAGCTTTCAAACGGAGTTGAGGCTCTTGCTGGCCTCACGACATATACTGAACACGAATATGATATGACAGCTTTTTCATCAGCGATTCAAATGGCACCATTTGTTTTGGGTAAAAATGTTTTTGAAATCCCAAAAATTTATGAAAATATGCGAAGGCGTTATGTCCCATTAGGACATATTTCCACGTCATTGTTTGATATAGCTTTGCATGATGGAAAAGCTAAAACACTCGGTGTTCCAATATATAAAATGTTTGGTGAAGCTAAAAATAAGATTCAGGCTTATTCATCGTGCCCATCACTCTCTGATGATGCTTCATATATTGATTTTTGCAAATCTATTATTTTGCAAGGATACCGAAGCATAAAAATACATCCGTATGGCAAAATACTAGATGATATGAGGTTAGTAAGTTTATTGTCTAAAACTTTTTCAAACACAGAGATATGTTGGAATCTTGATGCCGAGGGGGTGTATTCACAATCAGAAGCATTAAAAATGGGACGTTTACTTGATAATCTTCAATGGGAATTTTTTGAAGCGCCATTCCAGGATAGTAATCTTAGTGCTTATAAAGCATTATCGGATGCATTGGATATTGATGTTTTATCAAGTGGTAATGGTGTCCCTGATTTACATATTATACAATTAGCTTTGGAAATGCGTGCATGGGATCGTATACGTTTCGATGTAACGAGTATTGGTGGATTTACAGGTGCACGTAAGGCCATGGCCCTCGCTAGCGCACATGGACTTAAAGGTGAGTTGCAAAGTTGGGGATATACATTGACGCAAGCAGCAAATTTACATTTTCTATTATCGCAAACAAATTGTGAATATTTTGAACAATCAGCGCCTTTTGAGACCTATGAATTTGGATCAAAGAATGTATTTCGCCCTGATGACGAAGGTTATGTTTTTGCTAATAATTTGCCTGGTCTCGGAGTGGAGATGGATTGGCAACTTTTAAATCAATACATGTATGCTCATCGTGAATTTTCTATCTAATCTATAAAATATAATGATAAATATTTAGCCTAATTATAATTAGGCTAATGCGATAAATCCCAAATAAGTAAAAATAACAGATACTGGAGTTAAGAATGTTAGAGAATCTTCAAAAGTTTTATATAAATGGTAAGTGGGTTGATCCAATTTCACATGTAAATATGCCAGTAATAAATCCAGCTACTGAACTAAAAATTGGTGATATAACTATGGGATCAAAAGCAGATGTGGAGTATGCAGTGTTAGCTGCAAAACATGCTTTTGAAAGTTATTCACAAACTAGCAAGTCTGAAAGAATAGAGCTTTTAATCAAATTAAAAAATCTTATGAATCTACGTTTTGAGGATCTTGCTCAAGCAATGCGAATGGAAATGGGTGCACCAATAACTATGTCGCGAGAGGCGCAAGCAGACGCAGGCATTGGTCATTTACAAGGATTTATAGATGCACTTTCTGGATTGGAGGATAATACCATATTAACTAATGGAGATATTCTTCTTCGAGAACCAATTGGTGTATGTGGCTTGATTACACCATGGAATTGGCCAATAAATCAAATAGCTTTAAAGGTCATACCTGCACTTGCCACAGGGTGTACCTGTATTTTGAAACCATCAGAGTATACACCGATTTCAGCTATGATATACGCTGAGATTATTGATGAAGCAGGATATCCTGCTGGGGTTTTTAACCTTTTACAAGGGGACGGGAAAAGTGTTGGCGCTGAAATGTCACGCCACCCTGAAATTCAAATGATATCATTTACGGGCTCTACCAAAGCAGGAATTTCTATAACGCATGACGCTGCTGAGACTGTAAAGCGAGTAACACTTGAATTAGGAGGTAAATCTCCAAATCTAGTTTTTTCTGATTGTGACTTGGAAGCACAAGTTACCGCTTCTGTTAAAGAGTGTATGTTTAATACTGGTCAATCTTGTGATGCTCCCACACGTTTATTAGTTGAGCGTAGTTGTTATGATAGGGCGTTACAAATTGCGAAAAATGTAGCTGATAAAACAAATGTGGGAGACCCTGAGAAAGAAGGTGATCACATTGGGCCACTATTTGATAAGATACAATTTGATCGTGTGCAAGAAATGATACGAATTGGGATAGATGAAGGTGCAACATTATTGGCAGGAGGGCTAGGAAGGCCAGATGGCTACAATAAAGGTTGGTATGTTAAGCCAACTATATTTAGTGATGTGCGAAATGATATGGCAATAGCACAATTGGAAATATTTGGCCCTGTATTGGTTATCATTCCATTTGAAACTGAGTCAGAAGCAATAGAAATAGCAAATGATACGCCTTATGGGCTTGCTGCATACATACAAACTGGAAATCTTGAACGAGCTAAACGAATTTCTTCTAAACTTCGTGCGGGTGCAATTCACATAAATGGTGGGGAATTTAATTATGGCTCTCCTTTTGGAGGGTATAAACAATCCGGTAATGGTCGTGAAGGAGGTGAGATGGGTTTACACGATTATCTTGAGACAAAAACTTTGCATGGCTTAATAGCAGGATGATACGAATGAATTTATCAATAGAATCAAAAGCAAAATATGCATGCCTGTATGCCGGGGCAGTTTGGGGGCTTTTTTGGATTCCCCTCCGAGAGCTTGAGGGTGCTGGATTTCATGGCTTATGGATCACTGTTATTTACTTTCTCATTCCTGCTCTTTGCCTTGTTCCTGTAACGATTTGGCGTTGGAAATACGTAAAAAGGGGAGGGTTTCAATTGCAGCTAACCGCCATTATTTCAGGTGGTGCGTTATTGCTATATTCTACTTCAATCGTTTATACAGATGTTGTTCGTGCCATATTGCTTTTCTATTTAACACCAGTTTGGGGGACAATATTAGGGCGTATCTTTTTAGGTGATAAAATTAGTACACCTCGAATTATAGCTATGATATTAGCTATAATTGGAATGTTAACCATTTTTGGATTAGGTGCCAAATTTCCTTTACCTCAAAATTTAGGTGATTGGCTTGGTTTGTGCTCAGGCTTCATCTGGGCTATTGCTATGGTTCTTATTCAAAAAAACAAAAATCACTCAACTATTGAATTAACTATAGGTTTTTTCCAGTGGTCATTAATTCTTTCTTTATTTGCCGCAGTTCTGTTATCGCCTGAAAGCTTACCTAGTTTTCATAAAATAGTGCCAGTAATTCCACTAATGCTAAC
>Ga0213863_10002237_pt1 | contig 13815 bp, 11 predicted proteins | sample PICome_8_FD_160128 | JGI IMG/M metagenome (GOLD analysis project Ga0213863, IMG submission 160128) | Coastal seawater microbial communities near Pivers Island, North Carolina, United States - PICO497 | ecosystem: Environmental > Aquatic > Marine > Coastal | place: USA: North Carolina... | reverse complement strand
CGAGAAGTCACCTCTTCTTTTGTTTGTTTTCCGATACAAATTACATGTCCATTGGAAGTCAAATTGTCTCACTAAAAAAGTTGTCTGGAAGGTGTCTATTACGCCTATATATATATATATATATATATAATATATATATACCGCAAAAGGTTTTACCCGGACCAAACCGTACACGGTGCGCGCCGGGGTAGGTATACAACAGCATGGATATCATCCAGTATTGATAAAATATTTATTTACAACAGAGTTTTAACGTGCCCAAGGTCATGAATGTGCACAGGTGTTTGATCTAAGCATCGGATGTCTTTGCGGCTTCCAAAGCCGCGGTGACTTTCGCGATCGCGTCGTTCATCTCCGCGTCTCCCTGATCCCATAGTCCGACCCAATTGGTGGCTTTGCCGTCCTTGACCGTCATCGTGAACGAGACCGGTTGGCCGACTGGGTAAGAGACTGGGAGCCCACCGTTAATTTGGATGACAAACGTCGGCGAGAACATTTCGATGCGGTCGTCCGTCGTGGACACCAAAACGATCGGATGGGCGATAACTTTCTCAACCATAAACCCCCACGTTTGTGCGAATTTATCCGTCAACGTCGAGCTCGGCTCGTCGGTTCCCGAGAATCCATCGCTCCAATCCCAGCTCATTTTTTCGTGAAGAAACGGTTTCAAGGTTTCCCCGTGATTGTTCCCCGCGAAACCGAGTTGGAACGCGGCGAAGAAATCTTTCGCCCATTTTTCGCCTTCCTCTTTCGTGATCGTCATTTTTTCTTCTTCTTCTTCTCAGGAGGTGATGCGTGTTATTCCCGTTTTGCGCGGAGTGTGTTCTTTTGTGAAAAGCGGGGAATCGATCGATCGATCAGGGGGTGCAGAGAATTAGAATTATTCTCTGGTCGGTCAAGCTTAGGGTGTTAAACCCTAAACTTCAAAACCAGCGCTACATCAGAGAGATAAAAAAAAACGACACATCACAGACAAAGCACGCAAACATCATCGAGAATGTTTGCTTCTTCTCGCGCGCAAGTGGTCGTTTCGCCACCAAAGAAGGTACGCGCTTTCACATCAGTCGTTTCGAGTTTCGGTTTCGGTCGTCTACTTCGTCGCGGGTGTCCGGTGGATGCTGGGATTTTGCTTCTTTCGTGTTTGTTGTTCGCGTTTCGCGATTGTTTATCATCATCATTTTCATCATCATCATCTGTCGTCGTCTGCGTGCGGGATCGAGAGAAATTATATCCTTTTTAGTTTTCGAGATTCTGTCCGTCTGTCGTCGTCGCGCGTTCGATGATGCAACAATGCGACATCGAACGCTTTTTGGTCGCCGGTTTTAGTGCTCGAGAAAGAACACCCGCCGCGCGTCTTCAACTCGTTCTTTTTAACATCATCATCATCATCATCATCATCGCCAAAAACTGACTCACCAAAACGTGTCTTTTCCAATCAGGTCCAATCCATCAAACGAACGAGAAAATCCTCCATCAAATGTAGTAGCGCTTCATCATCATCGACGACGACATCCGAAGAGGACAACACTGATTTTTCGCGTCGCCAAGCGGTTTTATCTACCGCCGCCGGCGCGTTTGCGTTGACCCAAAACGTCAACCCGTCCTACGCCTTGTCCGGTTTCAACGTCGTCAAAGAAACGAGAGACGGATATCAGTTCATCTACCCGGTCGGATGGCAAGAAATCTCCGTCGATGGGCAGGCGAAGGTGTTTAAAGATATTATTGAACCGTTAGAGTCTATTTCGTTAAACATTTACCCGACTGAGAGAGAATCGTTGAAGGATATTGGCACCGCGCAAGAAGTCGCGGAGACGCTGGTGAAGCAAGCGTTGTCGGCGCCGGGGGCGTTGGGGAAGTTGTTGAGCGCGAAGGAAAGAACAGATAAGGACGGTCATTTGTATTATTCGTTTGAGTTTGTTTCGAAGACGAAGAGTTACGAGAGGCACGCGTTGACGACGGTGACGATTACGCAGGGGAAGTTTTTCACGTTGACAACGGGGAGTTCGGAGAGAAGGTGGGATAAGATGAAGGAGAGACTCAACGCGGCGAACGATTCGTTTCAAGTTTACTATTAATCGTGAAGTGGGTAAGATATAACACACGCACACACACACACACACATTCGAAGAACATGACACGCGGCAGATTATTACTATACTCATTATATAATATTAAGTTTAAAACTACCTAGGTACACATATACAATAAGCTTTTCTTCAAACAATCAAAACGTCGCCTTGTCACCTTTGACGTTCATTCGACCGCGCTCAGGGGACGCTTTCACGATTTCAATGCCTAGTTTTTGCGCAAATTTATCCAAGACGAAGTTTTCTTTTTGCTCGCTGATGGAAACGACCACACCTGGAGCGCCCATGCGACCGGTGCGTCCGGCGCGGTGGACGTAATGGACTTCGTCGGTGGGTAACTCCAGGTTGAAGACGCAATCGCAATTTGGTATATCTAAACCTCTCGCCGCTAAATCGGAAACTAATAACGCGCGAACCTCACCAGACTTGAACTTTTTCAGCACTCTTTCGCGTTGTATTTTGTCCATGTCGCCGTGTAAGGAAGCTACGGGCATGCCTCGCGCGGACAATTTGCCTTCGACATCTTTCGAACGTCGTCCAAAGTTGACGAAAATGAGACATCTCTGCACGTCCATCGCGTGAACGGCTCTTCTCAACACGTCTACTTTACGATTTAGATCGGCCTGGATGAACAAATGTTGAAGGTGTGGTGGTAACGCGACCGCACCGCGATTCATCACTTGTTGCTCTTCGGCGTTGATCATGACTTGTTTCTTCATTTGCGCTTCTCTTCGAGCTTTTTCGACGATATCTTCTTCTTCTCCTTCTTCTTTTCCATCGTTAATGTTTTCTTCTTTTGTTCCTTCTTTTCCGTCGTCTTTTGTTTTATTTATATCATCATCGTCGGCTGATTCAACCGGTTTATTCATCTCGTAATCTGCCAAGACGAGTTTCAAATCAGGTGCCACGTACGCGTACGCATCCATCGTCTCTTTCTTCAGAGTAGCTGAACATATGATGGTCCTCCTCCCGCCTTTCGCGCCTTTGCCGCAGTGTTCGTTAATCCTTGCCATGTCTCGTCGAAAGTTACTCGCCAACAAATCGTCCGCCTCGTCGATGACGAGCGTGCTCACGCCGTGCGTTTTCAACACTCCCATGCGAGACATTTCTGCAATTCTTCCGGGCGTTCCAACGACAATAAACGGTCTTTTCTTCCTCAAACCTTCCTCTTGCCGCCTCGCATTTGCGCCTCCAATCAACTGTTGCGTAATATCTTTCCCGTACGGTCCTAGCACGGTTTCTATTGTTCTCACGATTTGCATCGCCAACTCTTGCGACGGCGCCACAATCATCGCTCGAACATCGTTCACGTGCCTCTTTTGATTTCGATCCATCTTCTCCATCGCCTCTTCTTCTCTCAAGATGTCGCAGAATATCGGTATCAAATACGCCAGCGTTTTACCGGACCCGGTATGCGATTGCATCGCAATCGATGGCATAGATACACTCCACGCTTTAGCATCCTCTTCGCCCTCTCCCCCGAGCTTCCTCAAATCAATCAATTCTGGCAAAGCCGCTAATTGCGCCACCGACGGCTTCTCGATGCCCGCGTTGCGCAGTAAATCTACGATTTGCTTCGGGACGCCCAAATCTGCAAACGACGACGTTTGCTTTTGTTGTTGTTGTTGCTGCTGCTGTTCGGAGGATACGCTCGCAGAATAATACCGCTTTTGTGGCAGCCGCCGGTACAATTTCTGTTGTAATTGCGCTCTTGTGTTTCCCGAAAAAGCAGACGAGGACGACGACGTAAACGAACAGCTCGTCGCCGAAGAAGAAGCGCATCGTTGGAATGGCATCGCTGCTATCCTCGTCGTCGTCGTCGTCGTGAGTGCTACGGTTCTTCGTAGTCTCTGAATTAGAGTTATAATGGTTGTGTAAGCGAGAGAAAAAAGAATTCGATGATTTGCTTTTTTTTCTGAGGACATCCTGTGTTGTGCTTTGTGATAAAAATAGTAGTGTGTCGGGAGCTTTTGACTTCTCGCTATTTATATATCTGTGCATCTATTGCGTGCGTGACTGCATGCGTGTTTTTTTTTATCTCTCTCTCTCTCTATAGTCTATCTATTTCTTCTCAGTCGCTGTTCTCTTCCTCGGAATCTCGTTACTGATTCTCGACCAATTCGGCGAATTCAGCGTATTGTTCATCCGTCGGCTCAGGAGAACCTTTTTCTCGCAAGTAGTTTACGCACTCGTGGTACTCTTTGTAACGAGCGGAAGCGATGTCTTCCAAGTTGTTAAGAGGCACTTTCGCCTCTTCGACTAAGTATTTGATACAATCGAGTTGGCCATGCCACGCAGCTTGTCCCACGCAGGCGAACTTTGCTACATCGGATATCTTTCTTTCTTCGACGAAATATCTCAAGATGTGCATGTGACCATGGTATACTGCCCGTAATGCTATCTTTTTCTCCGTCTCTCGCGAAGGTTTTACTTTGTCGTAAAGAAATCGAAGACAGTCGAGGTGTCCTCCAATCGCAGCTAGTCCACACGCCTGTACTTCATCACACGGGCAATCGTTAGAGAAGCAGTACTTTAACATCTCGAGAATACCTCTAGCTGCTGCCACAGTAATCGTAATTTCATCCCACTCGCACTGTTTCACTTCTCTCGCCCACTTGAGGAACTCGAGTTCGTTCGTTTCAGCAACTTGCCAGCAAAACCAGGCTTGATCTAGCACTCTTCCATCTCTATCTTTCTCTCCCCAATCCATGTTATTCCACGCCCATTCCAACGTCGAAATGGATGTACATTCCCAAACACGCCAACCTAATTCCGATACGTTTACCCCTGCGTACGCAAGCACATCCAAACTCTCTCTATTCACCTTCTGAAAGAAATATCGATCCGTCGTATTCAATTTCGGAAGCACGTGCGATACAAAAACATCCTTATGATGCACCACCAATCCCGTCCATATCTTGGTCGGTCCAAGCTTCAACCGCTCCATTTCCGCAACAGCCTCCTTCGCGGCCTCTTCTTTCTCCTTCCTCTTCTTCCTCTTCCGCGCGCCGGATATCTTTTTCCCTCCCATTATTCTTCTTCTTCTTCTTCTTCGTAAGTCAGCGTTCTTTTTCGAAGAAATATCGATCTCTGTCGTGTTCAATTTCGGAAGCGCGCGCGAGACGAACGCATCCTTGTGACGCATCCTCGGAAAAGACGCGAACGTAAAAAAAGCGAGAAAAAACTCCACACAACAAACACCGAACGCTCTCGAAACGACGACGACGACTCAAAGCGAATAATAGCATCGCACCACTGTGAACGCAAAAGAGAGAGGCGCGTAGAACAAAAGATCTTTTAAACAGAGTCGTTCAATCGGGTGGTGGTAGCACAAAAGCGACGGGAGAAAGCGTGACGTAGGGGATTTGTTCTTCGCGTTCTCCGTTTGAATTCGAAACGAACGGAGGAGCGAAATGGACCGATTGCGTCGAAAAGTGTTCGCGAAAGCAAGCAGTAGTTCTGGACCGATTTTGATCGATTTGAAGAAAAACATACCACCCGGAGGTGACCCGTTGCTCTCGGGTTGGGTGTTAAACGTCACGTCTCTGGTAGAACGAGTTCCGTTTTCGCAATACGCGCCGAAAACGAAAGAGCAGGTGTGGCAAATTCTCGTGTCGATTCTCGTCTTGGTGATTAGCGGGAGGTGGTTTCTCGCGCAGTTCGCGCAGCACAGAAGAGAGCGAGAAGGGTGGTGGCATTTCCTGAAGAAATCGAGGCACGTGCGGTTGATATTACCTCCCGAGTGCGTGACGGAAGCGCCGATGCGGAGCCCGCTGAAACGGGTGACGAGGAAGATTAAAAAGTACATAAAGAAGAAAGGAAAGAAAAGCGGGAAGAACGGCGGGATGAGTAACGGAGGTATTCAGCAGTATTTTATGGACGACCAGGACGCGTATTCGCCGATTTTAAGCGTAGACGTGGACTTGTTGCCGGAAGACGCGATGCCGTTGCTGGTGTTTGTGAACTCGCGGTCTGGAGGGCAGACGGGGAGGCATCTGTTAGAAGCGATGCGACAGAACTTGAACCCGCTGCAAGTGGTAGATTTGCACAAGACTGGTCCCGCGCCAGCGTTGAAATTATTCGCGAGCGTACCGAACGTGAGGATTTTAGTGTGCGGCGGAGACGGGACGGTCGGGTGGATTTTGCAAGCTTTGGATGATTTGGCGCAAGAGGATTTAGACGCGAAAATGGCGCACGCGAGCGATGCCGTGATGAACGCCTCGGGAGGCAGTAACCACAGTAGCATGAATGGAAACACCGACGCGTCTGCTTCAAATACTAATAACAACAACAACAACAATAATAATAATAGTTTAGGCGGTGGAGGAGGAGGATTATCGACCGCGTTTAGAAAACCGCCGGTTGCGATTTTGCCGTTGGGTACCGGGAACGATTTAGCGAGAGTGTTAGGTTGGGGTGGTGGGTTTGGTTTCCAGGAAATCATCTCGGAGATTTTGTTGCAAGTGATGGAAGCGCACCCGACGTTGTTGGACCGATGGACGGCGACTTTGACGCCCTTACCGAAGAAGGAGCTTTCCAATCCGCAAACGCCGAAAAACGTGAGTGGAACGACGACTCCGGGAGGAGGCGGAAAGAGCGACGGAGAAAAGAGCGGCGGCGACAAAACTCCCGGATCACCGACGACGCCGAGGTTTGGGTCCATGGGAGGATTATCGACTGGAGACAATAAGGACGGCAAAACCAAAACATCTCTCCCGCCAAACTCCCCGCAAGTCCCGAAATCCATCGACGAACACGCGTCGGATGGCAAATCCACCGGTTCTCTCGTCATGGGCCCGAACGGCCAATCCGAGATTGTCTTCCAAAATTACCTCGGTATCGGCGTGGACGCGCAAGCCGCCTTACGGTTCCACCAAACTCGAAATTCCAAACCCAACCTTTTCTTCAGTCAAGCGACGAACAAAATCCTCTACGGCGTCTTTGGAGCGAAAGATTTCCTGGAACATTCCATGGCTGGTTTGCACCGCGATTGCTTAATCTATGCCGACGGTGTTCTCCAAGATATCCCGCAAGAAGCCGAAGGTATTGTCCTCCTGAACATTAACTCCTTCGCCGGCGGCGTACGCATGTGGGAAAAAGATGGCGATTTTGGCGCCTCCTCCATGCAAGACGGCTTGATCGACATCGTCACCGTCCACGGCGCGTTACACTTGGGTCAACTCAACTGGGGCGTGGACAAACCCGTCCGCATTTGTCAAGCGAGAGAAGTTCGCATCGAGTGTCTGCGAAAACTCCCCATGCACATCGACGGCGAACCGTGGGAACAACCCGCTTGCCAAATGGACATTCGCTTAAAAAACAAATCCACCATGCTCCGCCGAACGGTCGACAGTCGAGGCGCGTCCATCCTACAAATGCACGACGCCTTAGAGTGGGCAAATTCAAACGCCATCATCTCCCCGGACCAAAAAGAAATGATCATGAGTGAAGTCCACCGTCGCGCGGAGCGAGAAGACGACGACCACCGTCGCCAGCGCGAAAAAGAGAAGCGCGAAAAAGGCAGCTACAACAATTTAATGGGCCTCGCCACGGGAAGACGACACCGCAACGCTCGCGAAAAAAGACGAGGGTCCATGATGTGGGGCAGTCGAGACGCTTTAGCGTATTAGTTTTTAGAGAGAAAGAGAGAGAGAGATGCACATTCGATACTTTTGTTGTAACGCGTATACTAAAAACTCCTTTATAAGTATCAAACGATTCAGACGACGACGCTTCGTTTCCTCAAAGAAAAAGAGAAAAAAAAACACCAGAGGAAATGGCAAAGCTGGGCGAAGAGGACCCGCGATGGATCGTGTCCGACCGCCCTGATGGCACCAACATCAACGGTTGGCACTGGGAAGAGACGAATAAGATGACTTTTTGCAAAGACTATTTCGAATCGCAGTTGAATACTGAACAGAACGTGTCGTTCGGGGAGAAATGGTTTCGATTGGTTTCGGAAACGTTCGGGAACAAATCGAATGTTGTCGTCCGAAAGTTCTCGATCTCGAACGCATCCGTCGAGGGCGAGTGTTCAGTCTCGACGAGGAAAAAAGGGAAAAAGTTTGGCGTGTTCGATTTGAAAGTGACGATGCAGTACGAGGTGGAGGTGGAGTGCATGGTGAAGACGAAGAAGAAGAAGAAAAAAGAAGAGGAAAACGTGGACGGATTAGACGGAGAAGAGGAGGAAGAGGAAAAAGAAGAAGAGGAAACGAAAGCGTGCGCGGTGAAGGGCGAGATTTCGTTGAAGGAGTTTTCCAGCTTGAACGAAGCGGAGGAGTACGAGTGGACGACGAAGACGACTGGTGGCGAGGAAGAGGCGAAGGCGATCGTGAAGACGTGGTTCACGAGGCCGGTGTTAGAGAAGATGTTTGCGGAAACGCTGGAGACGTTTGTGGAGAAAATGAACGAGTTTTGCGCGGAGTGATTTCGCGAGGATTGACGAGAGGAAAGGGTGGGCATCATTTAAGGGGAAACTCACACATAGCGAATATAGCAACTACGACTACTACAGCCACCACCACCACCGCCATCACCACGCGCGTAAGAGCACTTACGTAAAACAGACAGGAATAAAACAGACAGGAATATCGGTTTTAAATGAATAAAAAATATCTATTTCTAAAACTATCTTATCAAGCGAACGTGCCGTTCGTCCTCGGAGAGTTCGAACACGTCCGCGTGGTCTACAAAGAATTCTTGGTAGGATTCACCCATCGTCAAAGGTTTTTTGCACAACTTGAATAAACTCGGTTCGGATTTCGAGCGTAAACTAATCCAGGTGTTCTCGTAATCGTCTTCGTGTTGGAACCGTTCGGAGAGGAATTTCGTGACTTGTTCGAAATAGCGCTCGCGAGCGTTTTTGAATCCGGCTCCATCGAACCCGATTTCTCTTCGGAGCGGTTCGTGAAAGTTTGGAGAAGAAGAGGTTGGTAACGGTTTCGGACCACTTCTTCCCATGATGCCACCTCGAGTGAAGCTTCCGGGAGAAGTACCTAAACTTCTCGGTGAGCTGCCTAAAAATGTGCCTTCTCGCACTCGAGGCGAAACAGACGCCGCGTGTTTACTACTCGTGGACGCGGGAGATTGAGCGTACGCATAGAACGCCACCGGCGGAGAATCCGCTCCTGCGTTAATCACTTCCCCGGTTTTAAAATGGAAAGCGGGTGAAAATGCGCTCGTATCGTTCACGTCGAATTTATCTCGCAGTCTATCAATCTCCTCTTCAAATTCTTGCGAAACGCGATGCGCGTTTGGCGCTCGCGGCGGTTTTTCCGTGCTCGATGCCAAATCAATCGCGCTAAATGCCGATGATAATCCACCACGTCGCGGTGACGATATCGATGCTGGTCTGCGAAACTCATCCATCGACCTTCGCCTCGCGCATTCGTCCTCCAAATCCTCCTCGCCAACGTCGTTTGTCGCGTCGTCTGCGTTGGCGAAAACGCCGCCGCTCGACATCAACCCCCCTAACTTTGGCGTCCCAATCTCCAAATCCTCCTTAGAGCTGAAGCCTCTGGGAAAAGTCACGCTCGGTTCTCTTCTCAGCGCGGAAAGTTGGTCGCCGTGACCATCCTCGTTTTCCTCGCCGCCGTCGACGCTGCTTTCGTCCTCGCTCAACTCGAACGACCGCCCTTCCATCTCGCCGACTGACGATCACAACCACTTGCTCCCGTCTTTTTCCTCCTTATTTTCCTCCTCTTTCTCGTCGTTCGCCTCCTCGGAATGATGCTCTTTGCTGCGATGCTGTTGATGATGCTCAGGTTGCAACTCTTTTAGTCTCGCGCTAATCTCCAAAATCTTCGATTGGTACTCCGGTACCAACTTTTTGTTTTCTTTTATCGCGCTTCTGTACGTCGCCAAATCTTCCTCCGAAACAACGCCTTCTTCCCCTTCGTCGTTTCGTCGTAAACTTTCTCTCTCTAAATATCGATTGCTTTCCTCTAACTTTTCCACCGCGTTGGTGAAGCGATCGCGTGCAATCTCCAGAAGTTCCACCGAGTCTTGCTCGAGTATTTCTTTCGATGATGAAATTCTCGAATTCTGCATCTATGTGTGCACTCGCAGTGTTTTGCGCGTGTTCTTCTTCCGCGTGTATCTTTCTCTTTCCTCTCTCTCTCTCTTTACTAAAATCTTTCTCTTTAAACCCCAAAAAAGCAAAACTTTTCTACACCACGACGAGGAAACCGTGAGAGAGAGAGACAAAAGTGTCTCAGACGTGATGCGAATGTATGCCGCAAAAGTTGGGGAAAACTCCCCAGAACAACGAAACCTTCTCTCGAAGCAGCGCGCAAAGGGAAGCGACAGACACGCAGACAGAGACGAGCGCGTCTTCTGGAAGTCTCACAACGCGGTCCAAAACAACTTTACACAGTAGTAAAATGGAATCCTTGCCTCAAACGGCACCGACGATCACGATCAGAGAACTCATCGAACGCATATGCCAAACCTCCCATCGCGAATTCGAACTGGTCCTCGACGCGTTATCGAGGAACGACGGGAAATCGATCGCACCGATCGAAAAGAAACGAGCGCTCGTGCATCACTTAAACGCGCTGAAGCAACGCCTCGTACGCGCGCACGCCTTAATAGCCTGGGCACCGAAGAACGCGAAAGCGACGCTGGTGGCGGAGAACGCGTGCAACGCGCTAGACGAGCACGTGGAACAGTTTCGAACCGCAGCGGATGCGTTGCACGGAATGCACCAGAGGTTGCTCTGGGCGCGAGCGCCGATGTTTGACGTTTCGGCGAGTTTTGACGTTTTGTGCAGAGGCGGGTTTGATTGTTTAGATCGCGTGGAAGGGATACGGAAAGTCGCGACGATGCAGAAGTGGAAGGAGGAACGCGAAAAGGAGATTATGATGAAGAAGACAAAGAAAGGCGAAAATACGAGCGGGGACGGCGGCGCGGAGGAGAAAGAAGAAGAGAAGAAGAAGGAAGAAGAAGACAAAGAAGAGGAAATAGATTTAGCGAGGAGGAAAACGTTGGATGCGAAACACGCGTTGATTGTGGAGAAACACGCGTTGAAGAGGTTTCCTTCCATGGAAGGAGACGAGGACGGCAAGATGAAGTTTACCATTTTCGACGTCGTCTCGGGAGAGGTGCGGTGCGGGGTAGAGAACATGTACGAGATGACGCTAGTTTTAGACGACGCGCCGACGGAGAAAGAAGTTCTGTGGACGTGTACTGGAGTGGAAATTTTGTGCGGTGAGGAATCGATGATGGTGAGTGACGACGATGGAAAGAGGAAACGCATTAGCTATCAAGCGACGAAGGAGGAAATTCAAAGTTTGACGTTCAACGCCACCATGCGCGCAAAAGGCGACGGGACGGAACAACACCCAGCGAGAGGGATACTTGGCGCGCACGAAGCTATGATGGACGCGGTGACGCGGCTGGTTTGCGCAAAAACGCTCGCGCAAGCGGGTATGTTGAGAGATTTAGCAGAGGCGAAGAGCGATAAAAGCGACGAAAGCGGCAGCAGTAGCGCAATCGAGTGGACAAAAAGGGGCAAAGTGGTCGCAGAAATCGTGAAACATAAAGGCGACGTGACAGGTTGCGCGATAACGCTTTGGAACGCGAGGAAACGGTTGGACGTGAAGTTTGAAGTCGATAAGCGCAAAATCACAGCTTCCGTCGTCAGCGTTCAAAAAGAAAAAGAAAAGGAAAATAAGAAGGACGAATCGGCGGAGAAGGCGACGCTACCATCCGCGACACTCAAGACATTCGAAGATACGAGAGAACCGATTGATTTTGACAACGGTACGATTTCACTGCTCAATGCTCTCGATCTCGCGAGCAAAACCGCGACAGTTTCGACGTTAACATCCATCAGAGACTTTTTAGTCAACTCCAAACAGAAAGAGACGTCAACGCCAAAGAAGAGTCCTCAAAAGAAGAAAAAAGCGACACCGGCGGCGTCGAAGAAACGCAAAGCGACGGCGATTGAAGAAGAAGAAGAAGAAGAAGAAGAAGAAGAAGAAGAAGAGAGAGAAAAAGATTTTTTCAATTCTTTGGGCGGCGTTACGTTTTCTGAAGTCGATGATGCGACTTTGACATTTTCCATCGTCTTTGATCGAGACGAGGTGGACAAGAACAGCAAAGAACTAGCGTCTGTTTCTGCGGTGGTTTCGGTAAACAAGTACAAGGGTATCGTCCAGTGCGAGTTTCAAGCCTATCCAGATTCCATCATCGACCGAGACGACGTCGACGATATCATCTGTTACGGTTCGTTTAAGCACGAACTCGCAAAGCGCTTGGAATCCGCGAGCGAATCCAACGACCCGCAAAATGTCGGTTTGGTCTTTCTTGAGCTAATTCCGGAGATGCGCAAGATTGCAAAGATGTTTATCGTTCGAAAATATCTCGAACCGTCCCTGAGCGCGTTGTTCGCGCCTTATTCCATCGAGAATCTGAAGGAAATTTTGAAAACGACTCGACGCGTTGCGGGCGCGAACGTCGCTGCGGTTATTAAAGCCGACGACGATGAACACCTTCTGGAAAAGGACGGCACTTTCGTGTGCGTTTGGGAAGACGGTGCGACGATGAGCGTCAAATGCGCAAAGAGGCGATCGACGCTCGAGCGATGGCGCGTCGATTCGTGTTCAGAGATTACTCGAAACGGCGAAACTCTCGGCGGCGGTGGTGGTGGTGGTGGTGTCAAGCGCGCCAAAACGACGAAAGGAAAGACGAAAACGACTCCTTCTTCATCGGAAGGACCATTCGAAGGCGCGGCGACGATTTCGATCGAATCGCTCTCGAAAATAGCCGCAGATGCTGTCAAGCGCGCGTTGAAATAAAATAAAATACACATTTCCGCGCTCTTTAAAATCTACTAAAAGTGTACTTCAAAAATCAGTTATTAAACGTAAACTGAATCCCGCCGTCGGAACTCATCATCTCCTTCTTCGATTCTCCTCCTCCTTCCCCGTTGCTGTTTTCGCTCGGTTTTGGTTTCTTGCCGTACGAGCGTTCCTCGGCGGTCATCTCGCCCTCTCGCGTGCAGAGTTCCGGTTCAACGCACTCGCACTCCGCCCCCGTGACTAGTTTCACCCGCATCTCGTACCCTGGTCCGCACGCGCCTCCGGATTCTTTGAAGAGCGATTCCGCGGACATGCTCCCTCCCCCTGCCTTTGCGTTTTCAGCTTCCATCTGTTTCATCATCTCCTCGTACGCGTTGTTGTTGCCTTTTTTGTTCAACCCTGCGTGGGCTACACCCAAACGTGACGATGAAGATAATGACGATGGTTCGACGAAAGCGAACGGCCCGGAAACGGCGAGAAGCACAGAGAGCGACGCTGAAATCGTCGCCATCCGTGCGCATCTCCTCGTCTCTTCGTCGAAATCACGCGCGTCGTCGTTCCTTTTGTTTTCGGAAAGTAGGGAAAAACGCTTCTCGGACGATGATGATGATGATTGTAACGACTTTGCGGATGAACAAGTCGACTTCTTTTGTGCTCGACGCGACGACGACGACGCTCTCGCTGTTCGCGATTTGGAGCTCGCGTTATTACGCATCGCGTTTTGCCTCGTCGTCGTCATCATTTTCGGTGTTGTCATCGTCGTCGTCGTCATCATTCCGCTCCTCTCGTAGTAGAGCGTTCTGTTCTCGTTCGTATTTAATATAAGGGGATTTGGAGTGAAAAAAAGTGGATAAAATCTCTTGTCTTTTGGGGCAAAAGCGAAGGAAAAAAGAGCTGCACTTTCTCACACGAACAGAGACGTATTG
>Ga0213863_10002235_pt1 | contig 13816 bp, 13 predicted proteins | sample PICome_8_FD_160128 | JGI IMG/M metagenome (GOLD analysis project Ga0213863, IMG submission 160128) | Coastal seawater microbial communities near Pivers Island, North Carolina, United States - PICO497 | ecosystem: Environmental > Aquatic > Marine > Coastal | place: USA: North Carolina... | reverse complement strand
AAGAAGGTATTTTTAAAGATAAAAAGATTGTAGTTGCTTCAGCCTTATTAGAGAGTGTTTTAAAAGATTGCAATATTTCAAATTTTAAAAAGATAAAAGAATTTAAAGGTAAAGAATTAAAAGATACCATTTGCAATCATCCATTTTTAGAGTTGGGTTATGATTTTGAAATTCCGATGCTTGAGGCAAGATTTGTTACAACTGAGCAAGGAACAGGAATTGTTCATTGTGCACCAAGTCATGGGCCTGATGATTTTAATCTTTGTTTAAATAACGGTATCAAAGCAATAGAAACAGTTGACGGAGATGGAAAATATACCAAAAATGTTCCGTTATTTGAAGGTCTTCATATTTTTAAATCTAACTCAATTGTCATTGAAAAGTTAAAAGAGCAAAAAAAACTTTTAGCTAATGGTGAGCTAACACATTCCTATCCACATTCTTGGAGGTCTAAAGCTCCATTGGTTCATAGAGCAACTCCACAGTGGTTTATATCTATGGATAGTCACAAACTTAGGGAAAAAGCCCTTAAATCAATTGATGAAACAACATTTTATCCTAGCAAAGGTAAAGAAAGATTAAAAGCGATGATTGAAACTAGGCCAGATTGGTGTGTTTCAAGACAAAGAGTTTGGGGAGTTCCTCTTCCAATTTTTATAAATAAGAAGACCAAGGAGATTTTAGTTGATGACGAGGTAAATGAAAACATTGCTAAAATTTATGAAAAAGAAGGTTCAGATTGTTGGTTTTCTGATGATCCGCAAAGATTTTTAGGAACTAAATATAAATCAGAAGATTATGAAAAAATGAGTGATATCGTAGAAGTTTGGTTTGATAGTGGATCTACCCATTCTTTTGTTTTAGAAAAAAGAGATGATTTAAAATGGCCAGCTTCAATGTATCTTGAGGGTTCAGATCAGCACAGGGGATGGTTTCACTCTTCATTATTAGAATCTTGTGGAACTAGAGGAAGAGCTCCATTTGAGTCTATTCTTTCACATGGCTTTGTTGTTGATGGAAAAGGCTTAAAAATGTCAAAGTCCGTTGGAAATGTCATTGCGCCTGAGGATATTTTAAAAAAATATGGTGCCGATATTCTAAGAATTTGGGTTGCATCATCTAATTATGCAGAAGATTTAAGAATTGATTACTCAATTTTAGATCAACACGCAGACTCTTATAGAAAAATTAGAAATACTTTTAGATATTTATTAGGAAACTTGAATGACAATTATTCAAATGTAGACTTAGAGAAGCTAGAAGTAAACGCATTACCTGAACTTGAGCAGTTCATGCTTAATAAAATTTATAAGTTAGATAATAAATTTCATAATTATTTTAAGAATTATGATTTTCACAATCTATATAAAGATTTGTTAAATTTTTGTACAGTAGATTTATCAGCATTTTATTTTGATATAAGAAAAGACGCTTTATATTGTGATCCAATCAATTCAGATAAAAGAAATTCATGTTTAAAAGTTTTAAACATAATTTTAGAGTCACTTTTAAAATGGTTTGCACCTATTTTGTCATTTACAACTGAAGAAATTTATAAATTATTATCAACTAAAAATAAAAGTATACATCTCGAAAAATTCATAATTTATCCTGAAAGTTTTAGGAATGATCAATTAGAAAAAAAATGGAATGAATTGATTAAGATTAGAAATATTTGCAATATTAGCATCGAGGAAAAAAGAGCTAATAAATTGATAGGATCAAGTTTAGAGGCCCAAATTGAAGTATCTTTAGATCAAAAATTAAAAGACATAACAGAAAATATAGATTTCTCTGAATTGTGCATAACATCTAGAGCGCATCTAAATTTTTCAGATAAAAAAGAAATTGAAGTAATTACAAAAAAAGCTGAGGGAAGTAAGTGCCCCGTGTGTTGGAAAATTAATATTCAATCATGCACTAGACATAGTTGATGACATCAGGTTTTTTTAATAAAAATTTTTATATCAACTTTTCATTAATTTTTTTAATCTTTATTTCAGACAGATTATCAAAAATTTATATAATTAATGAAAGTGTTAAAAATTTAGACAATTTTATTTTAGAGTCTAGTTACTTAAATATAAGATTAATTTGGAATGAGGGAATTGCTTTTGGACTGTTTTCATTTGATGATAAAGTTTTGTACCACTCTTTAAGTTTGATAATTTTAGTCATAATTTTGGCTATACTTTATATGATCATCCAAAATACTGGTTTAAGGAAGTATTCATTAATTTTCGTTTTTAGTGGTGCACTAGGAAATTTTTATGATCGAATTTTTTATGGAGCTGTCCCAGATTTTATAGATTTTCATATAAATAATTTTCATTGGTTTATATTTAATTTAGCAGATATATTCATCAGTGTTGGTGTACTTTTAATGATTGTATTAGAAATATTTGATAAGGATAATTATGAAAAAAATTAAAAAATTATATTATATCCTAATAATCTTTGTTTTTTTGGGTAATTGCACAAATGTTCAAGAGGGATTTATGAATAGCAAAAAAAACGGCACAGATGAGTTTCTAGTTCAAAAAAAACAGCCTTTAACGATGCCACCTAATTTTGAAAAATTACCTTTTCCCAATACAACATTAGAGGAAAATAATGATGAAAATCAAAAGACCTCTTCTAGTTTAGAAAAAATATTAAAGAGCCAAAGTAAAGACACCAATATTGATCAAAATCAAACCCAGTTAAACTCAGTTGAAAGTCTGATATTAAAAGAGATTAAAAAATAAGTGAATGGTTTCTCAAAAAATCCAAATAAAAAATTTTAAATTTAAAAAGAAAAATAAAGATATCTTAAAAACTTTATATAGTCTTATAAAAGACAAAAGTCAGCTAACCCTGTCTTTAGGCAGTAAATACAAAAATAATTATAACTTTAAAAAATTAATCAATAAATTTAATAAATCAAATATCAGAATTTTTGGAATGGGCGGTTCTATTCTTGGAGCAAAAGCAATTTATAATTTTTTAAAAGAAAAAATAAAAAAAAAATTTATTTTCATAGACAACCTTGATGACAAAACTGTATTTAAAAAAAAAGAAAAATTTTTAGATTTGATAATTTCGAAATCTGGAAACACATTAGAAACTATTATAAATATAAATCTTTTAATAAGATCTAATAGTAAAAAAATATTTATAACAGAAGATAAACATAGCTACTTAAGTCTATTAGCTAAACAACTTAAATCTGAGGTGATTCATCATAATAATTTTATTGGAGGAAGGTTTTCCGTTTTATCTGAGGTAGGAATGTTTCCTGCTGAACTTATGGGGTTTAAACCAATTAATTTTAGAAGACTAAACGATATTGTTAAAGATAAAAAAATTCTAAATTCACTTGTAATAAATACTAGTGCAATTTTGAACTATACGAAAAAAAATTATAATTCGATTATCATTAATTATGACCAACAAGCGAATAGTTTGTTTGAATGGTATCAACAATTAGTTGCGGAGAGTTTAGGAAAAAGAAACAAAGGTATTTTGCCAATTATATCAACTATGCCAAAAGACAATCATAGCGTCATGCAATATTATTTAGATGGTAAAAAAAACAATTTTTATACTTTTTTCTTCAGTAAAAACTCCCCAGCAAATAAAACAAAAATTATGAATTCAAAACTTTTACTCAAAACGCACAATTATTTGAAAGGTCAAACTGTAAATAAGCTTATTGAGAAACAATTTAGGGCCACAGAGAAAGTATTTTTTAAAAAAAAACTGCCATTTAGAAGTATTATTGTATCCAAAAGAGATGAGAATTCAATTGGTGGATTGTTTTGTTATTTTATGCTTGAAACGATACTGCTTGGAAGAGCTTTAGGAGTTGATCCATATAATCAACCTGCTGTTGAATTAATAAAAGTTGAAACAAAAAAACAATTTAGTCAAAAATAATTTCCAAAAATAATTTTAGATATTCCATAATTTTTATAATCTATCACATTAAAGGCATCGCCAAAATCATCTTTATATGAAGCATGTCTGTGTAGAACAATAATTCCATTTTTTTTTAATAGATTATTTTTTTTTATATTATTAATTATTAGTTCTATTTTTTTTTCCTTGAATGGGGCGTCAATAAAAATCAGATTAAAATCATCATTTAATTCTTCATATAATTTATCTTTAAATATATCCTTTTTTAAGACTTTACACTTCTGTCTTAATTTTAATTTATCAATATTTTTTTCCAATATATCTAAGACGTTAGGATAATTTTCAACAAATGTTACTTCTTTAGCTTTTCTTGATAATGCCTCAATACCAAAAGAACCAACGCCTGAAAATAAATCAAGTATTAACGAATTTTCAATTGGTGTAGAAAATTTATTTGAGTGATTTAATACGTTAAAAATAGACTCTTTTACTAAATCCTTAAGTGGTCGAGTAGTAGAGTCTTTTGGTAGCAAGATTTTTTGTCCTTTTAAATCTCCCCCTATAATCCTCATTATTTAATTACTTTATATCCAATATCTTTTCTGAAAAAACCATTCTGCCAATTTAAATTTTTTATTGTTTTTAAAAGTTGTTTTCTAGATTTTAATAAATTTAAAGAGGTAGATACAAAATTTAATACCCTACCTCCATTAGAAAAAAAGCTTTGATTTTTTTTGAATGTTCCAGCATGAAAAATAAATTCATTTTTTTTCATTTTAATTCTATCTAATTTATTTATTTCAATATTTTTTTTAAATTTATCTGGATATCCTTTGGAGCATAACACGATGCAGATGCTCTTCTTATTATGCCAATTAATTTTTTTCTTCAAAAGTTTATTATTGCAACAAGCAATTAAAATATCTAAAAAATCACTTTTTAAAATAGGCAAGATAGTCTGACACTCTGGATCACCCATTCTTACATTATATTCGATTAAATAAGGTTCATTATTATTAATCATAAGTCCAGCGTACAAAAATCCCTTAAATTTCTCTTTTTTATCTTTTAACGCTTTTAATGTTGGTTTTATTATTTTTTTGATTATTTTTTTTTCTAAATTTTTTGAAAAAAGTCTTGAAGGAGAATAAGCACCCATACCTCCAGTGTTTTTACCTTTATCCCCCTCAAGAACTCTTTTGTGGTCTTGCGCGCTGCCAAAAAATTTAAAAGTTGAACCATCGCTTATAATAAAATAACTCATTTCTTCACCATATAAAAAATCTTCAAAAAGAATTTGTTTAGCACTGCCGAATTTGCCGTTAAATATTTCGTTAATTGCTTTAATTGCCTCTGATTTGCTTTTACAAATATAAACACCTTTACCTGATGCTAGGTTATCTGCTTTGATTATTAACGGAAATTTTACTTTTTGAATATATGTTAAAGATTGTCTTCTATCTCGTTTTATAACAAAATTTGCAGTTGGGATTTTATATTTTTTGCATATATTTTTTGTAAAAATTTTAGACCCCTCAAGTTGGGAAGCAAATTTGCTTGGACCAAATACTTTAATCTTATATTTTTCTAAATAATCAGTTATTCCTTCTGCCAAAGGTTTTTCCGGACCAACCACAACTAAGTTGATGCTATTTTTTTTTACAAAATTTCTAATTTCTCTAAAATTTGATACATTAATATTGATATTTTGAGCAATGGAGGCAGTTCCTCCGTTGCCTGGTAAACAGAACAATTTTTTAATTTTTTTGGATTTGATTAAGCTTTCACAAATTGCATGCTCTCTTCCACCACTTCCTATTACTGCAACATTCATGTATAATCTTATAAACTAAAAATGCTTAAAAAATTAGCAAAATTAAAATATTTACCAAATAATTTTGAAGTGGTTGAACAAGGAGATCATGTGCTTTGTGCAATTTCTGGAAAAAAAATATCGATTGAAAATTTAAATTATTGGAATGTGGATTTGCAAGAAGCTTATTATTCCTATGTTGAGGCACACAAAAAGAAAGAGATTGAAAATAGTTAATTACTTCCATCTATCGTGTGTCCAAATCCATTGACTTGGGTTTTTGAGTATCATGTTCTCTAAAATTTTATTAAGCTTAAATGTTATTGTTTCAACATCATGATCATTTTCAAACTCTATAATATCGTACACTTTAAGTTTGAATTTATTATCGTCCGACCTTTCAATGTAAATTGGAACGACTTTTGTATTAAATTTTTTAACAAATTGAGCAGGTATTGTTGTAGTTAAAGCTTTTTGACCAAAAAAATTAGATAATATTCCCTCGGATACACGTTGATCAATCATTAAAGCAATAGACGCCCCATTTTTGTATTCTTTTAAGATTTGTTTTGTTCCAGAGATACCTTTTTTAATTTGTTTTTTGCATATGAATTTTTTTCTAATTTTTTCCATAATTGGATTAAGATAAATATTATTTAATGGCCTATAAATAGTAGCCAAGTTTATACCCGCTTTCTCAATTTGCATTGCCATAAGTTCAAAATTATTAAAATGACCTGAAATAAATATTACAGGCTCATTATTTTTTTTGATTTTTTCAAAAATACTAAGATTTTCTATAATCAATTTTTCCTCAAATTTTTTTGAATATCTAAAATCTTTCATAAACATATATTCAGCAAATATTTTTCCATAGTTACGCCACATATCTTTAAACATTTTATTTTCTTGATCAGATTTAATTTCAGGAAAAACTTTTTTTATATTTTTTTGAAAAATTTTTTTAGATCTAAAGAGAGGACCTAATAATAAGAATAAATATGAAGATAGTTTAGATGATTTTTCGATGCCAATGACCTTAAATAAACTAAATAAAAATAATATCAAAATGAATTGAATAAAATATTTAATTTTTATCATTTAATTTTAAGCTTTATTAATTTCATTAATTTTTGTTGGTTATGAATAATTAATTTCAATTTTAAATATTTGATATGTTTTTTATATTTACTTGGAATTTTAACATAATCTTTTTCAGTGGTTAAAATACTAGCGTTATCTTTTTTTGCTTCATTAATTATATTTTTAATATCTTTTTCTGTAAAAGAGTAATGATCATGATATATTGATTTAGCAAAAATTTTTATCTTATTTTTTTTTAAAATTTTTTCAAAACTTTTTGGATTACCAATGCTTGAAAAAATAAAGTATCTTTTATTTCTATTAATTTCATTCAGATTTGTAACTTTATAAGTTGAAGTAAAAATTTTGATTTTTGAGTTATATTTTCTTATTAATTTTGAAAGAGGGTATGGACTTTGATCGTTACACTTAATTAACACTGCATCATATTTTTTTAGGCTATCAAGATTTTCTCTTAGAGGCCCTGCTGGGATTAAAAATCCATTTCCTATGTTAGTTTGAACATCAAAACATACAATTTTAAAATTATAATCAATCTGGGTATCTTGTAGTCCATCATCGAAAATAACTACCTCAACTTTCTTTTTAATGGCCAATTTCAAAATGTCTTTTCGATTGTTTGCTGTTAAAAAATTTGTTTTTTCTTTTAGTAAGATCTCCTCATCTTTTTGAGATGAATAAAATTTTTTTGCAGTTGAAACAGTCTTATTTTTTTTGATTAAATTATAAATTTCAATTGTCGTAGGAGTTTTTCCTGTGCCACCAATATATATATTTCCAATGCAGATTGTTTTTATTTTTTTTGAAAGCAGTTTTTTTTTTCGGTCTCGTAAAAGATTGTTTATTTTTATTAAAAAAGTAAGTGGCAACAAAAAATAAGAAAATAAACTTAATTTTTTATCCCAGAAATTTGGCTTATTAAAATACATCACCTTATGTGTTGATTTAACTCTAGAATAGTTTTTTTGAATATCTTATTGCTAATCTTTTTAAGTTTCACAAAGTTTTTATAATTTTTTTTAAATTTAATTTTATACACAAAATCATTTATAGAGTTTACTTTTTTAGAAATTTTTAATTTATGTAGATGTTTATAAATATCTTGAAAATTATCGATATTTGGTCCGTGTAAAATATTGCAATTAAACCGAGAAGCCTCTAAAGGATTCTGCCCACCATTGTGTAAAATAGATTTTCCAAGGTATACGGTTGGTGAAATTTTATAAAAACTTTTTGATAAACCAAAAGCATCTACAATATAAATATCAGTATTTACAAAATTATTTTGTTTAGAACTATAAGTTGTTACTTTTAAATTCAGTTCTTTTATCTCATTAATAATTTTATTAACCCTATTTATGTGTCTTGGTATAATTATAGTAATTAGATTTTTTTGTTTTTTTTTTAGCAAATTATGAACTTTTGCAGCTAAAAGCTCCTCTCCAGAGTGAGTACTTGCAGCCACCCAGATTTTATATTTTGCTAAACTTTTTAAAATCTTTTTATTCGACACGTCTTTGATTTCATTTTTATTTTCGATATATTTTAAATTCCCCACATGTTCAAATTTGTTATTACCTAATTTTTTTAAAAAATATTTTGTTTGTTGATTTTGTGGATAAGTTTTTTTAATTAATGAAAATATTTTTTTTGCAAAACTTCCTAAGATCATCCAGCGATTAAATGATTTTTCAGTTAATCTTGCATTTAATAAAATTAATGGAATGTTCTTTCTGTCAAGTTCATAAAACATTCTTGGCCAAATTTCTGACTCTAAAAAAATTGCAATTGTTGGTTTCCAATGATCTAGAAACTTTTTGACTATTATATAATGATCAATAGGATAAAATTGATGAATTATTTTAGTAGATTTTAAATTTTCAATTATTTTGGCTGAACTTAAGGTACTTGTGGTCACTAAAATTGTTTTAATTTCAGTCTTTTTTTCATAATATTCTAAAATAGAAACAATACTCATAATTTCGCCTACACTTGCGGCATGAAACCAAATTGTTTTACCTTTAACAGGCTTATGGCTAGTTAAGGAAAATTTTTCTGCAAATCTTTTTCTATCTTCTTTGCCATTTAATAATCTTATTAATATTATTAATGGAGAAATAAGTAATACTAAGCTAATAAAAAACTGATAGATGACAAGCATTTTTTATTTTTGAATTTGTTTATCGTAAAAACTTTTATAAAGCTTAGAGGTTTCAAGCAGTTCTTTATGACTACCGGCATCTACTATTTTACCTTTATTAAAAACTAATATTTTATTTGAATTCAATATAGTTGATAATCGATGTGCGATAACTATGGTAGTCTTGTTAACTAGTAATTTATCTAGAGCAATTTGTATTTGTTTTTCAGTTTCAGAGTCTAATGCAGAAGTTGCTTCATCCAATAGGATGATTTCACTTTTTTTTAAAAAAGCTCTTGCTATTGATAGTCTTTGTTTTTCACCTCCAGAAAGTCTAGTTCCATTCTCGCCTATAAAAGTCAAATAACCTTTATCTAGTTTGTCTATAAATGGTTCACACATTGCAAATTTAGCGGCGCTATAAACTTCCTCATCTGAAGCTTCAGGATTAGCATATTTGATATTATTGAAAACTGTATCATCAAACAAAGTTGTGTTTTGATCTACTATAGAGATTTTTTCTCTTAAAGAGTTCAGATTAACTGATTTTAAATCTTGATTATCAATGCTTATTTCACCAGTTGTTGGATCATAAATACGAGGTATTAAATTGAGAAATGTAGACTTTCCAGATCCACTGTGGCCAACTAAAGCCGTCATTTTTCGACCCTCTATTTTTGCAGAAATATCTATAAGTACTTTGCTGCTAATATTTGATTGGTAAGAAAAATTTACATTTTTGAATTCTAGGTTTCCATTGCTGATCTCTATCTTTTTTTTATCAAGATTTGCATTAATAGTATTTTTAGTATCTATAATTGGAAGAATTCTTTTTGCAGCTGATAAGCCTTGGCTAATAGAAATGTTAACTTTCGTTAAAGTTTTTACAGGCTGATAGGCTAGCATCATTGCTGCAAGAAATGAAAAAAAGTTATTTATACCTAATTCACCATCAAAAATTAATTTTCCAGAAAAAAAAATTAAAACTGCTATTAAGATACCTGTTAAAAACTCCATTATAGGAGCTGATCTGACATACACTGATGCAATTTTTATATTTTTTTCTTTAAGATCATCTACAAATTTTAGTGATCTTTTTTTTTCAAAAATCTCTCTTTGAAAAATTTTGATTATTTTGTGATTTTTGAATATATCAATTAGGTATCGATTTAAATCTCCTGACTTTTCTTGAGCTTCAGTTGTTACTTTTCCCATCCTTTTGCCCAATATTTTTGCAGTAATAGAAGCTAAAGGTATCATAACAATTGCTATTAGTGATAATTTCCAGTTTTGGATGAACATTACAGATAAAAGGCCAATTAAAGTTAACCCATCCTTGAATATATTTAAAAAAGCTTCAGATAACATTTTTGTAATTTGCATTACGTCAAAATTTAAGTTGGAAATATATTTACCAGTGTGTTTGCTATCAATTAGTTGAGTGTCTGCATCTATAAAAGAGCCCAGCATATTTATTTGTATATCTTTTTTTATTTCTTCCCCAACTTTTATCATTAATATTTTTGCTAAATAAAGTGAAACACCCTTAGCAGTAAAAGCTATGATTATTGCTAATGGAATTAAAAAAATTAATGTTTTGTCTTTATCTAAAAATATTTTTTCAATTGCAGGATCTAAAAGCCAAGCTATTGCAGAAGTGCTTGCTGCAACAATTACCGATAAAAAGGCAGCAGTTATAATACTTGTTATGTGGTTAGAGGTATAATCTTGATATAATCTTTTAAGTGTTTGTTTAGTTTGCATTTTAAATTAGTTTTCCAACCAAAATATTGATTAAAATTAATAATCCCAAAAAATTGTTACTTTTAAAAATTTTTAAACAAACTTTTGGTAATGAGATATCAAGTTTTTTAATTTGTAGAATTAGATATATACTAGGAACTGATAGAAATAAATAATACTGCATTTTAAAATTCATTAGAATGCCCACCAAGAACAAAGATGTAAGAAATATGAAATAACTAAAAAACAATATTTTTTTTGGTTCATTTTTAAATTTTATTGAAGCCGATTTAACACCAATGATTTCATCATCCTTGATATCTTGAAATCCGTATATTGTGTCGTAGCCGAGTGTCCAAAATATGGCTCCAAAATAGAAAAGAATTGGAACAATTGAAATTTCATTAGTTATAGAAATCCAAGCTAAAACTAGACCATAGTTAAAAGTTATACCTAAAAACAATTGTGGCCAATAAGTAAATCTTTTCATTAATGGATAAGTAAATGCCATAGGCATTGAGAGTAGTGCCATTAAAATTGTAAAGTTGTTAAATTGTATTAATACAAGAAAAGCAAATCCGCATAAAACCATTGCATAAATAAAGGCTTTTATTTTTGAAATTTTACCTGAAGCTATTGGTCTATTTTTTGTTCTCTCTACTTTTTTATCAAAATCAGAGTCCACAATATCATTAATTATACATCCTGCAGACCTCATTAAAATTGCTCCAATTAAAAATAACAATAGAAATAAAAAATATTTTTCTAAATTTTGATTAAAATCATATGCAATTGTAAGCCCCCATGCACAAGGCCAAAATAACAGCATAAACCCAATTGGTTTTTTTAATCTAATAAGATCTATGAAAAGATTTATTTGGTTTGGCATAATTTACTTGTAAATAACAAAGCCTAGATTCATAATCAAATTGATTCGTATGAATATAGATTACACCGTTACAGCTTTAATGTTTCCCGCAATACCGTTATTAATGAGTGTTTATAGTAATCGATTTCATTCATTAAGTATTTTAATTAGACAACTTCATGATGAACATGTTTATGAAAAACATATTCCTCCTGAATGGAAAAAACAGTTTATAAATTTAAGTGGGAGAATAACCTTGTTGAGATGGACAATTCTTTTTGCCTCCTTTGGATTTCTTTTTAATATGCTTACAGTTTTTGCTCTTTATTTAGACGAACTTTTTATCGCTAGAATGATTTTTGGATCCTGCTGTTTATCAATGATCATATCAATTTTATTTTTTATAAGAGAAATACATATATCAACGAATGCACTTAAACTGCATATGTCTGATATGGATGTTGATGTTTCTTAAGGAAGTATTACAGCAGGACCAGTTAATTTTCTTGCCTCAAGATCTTCGTGAGCTTTTTGAGCTTCATCAAGAGAATATTTTTTTGAAATTTCTACTTTAAATTTATTGCTTAAAACTGCATCAAATACTTTTTTTGCAGATTCTTCTAGTTCTTCTCTTTTAACTGTATAATGAGCTATTGATGGTCTTGTAAAAAATAATCCTTTAGCGTTGATGTGTTTTTTTACATCGATAGTGTCTACATAACCAGATGCATTTCCAAAAGCGACCATCATTCCTCTAATTTTTAAAACCTCTATTGACCCTTCAAATGTTTTTAAACCAACACCATCATAGACAACATCTATTCCATTTTTACCTACAATTTTTTCAACTTCTTCAACAAAATTATTATCAGTGTAATTAATTACATGATGACAACCATTTTTTTTTGCAATTTGTTCTTTTTCTTTAGACCCAACAGTTCCAATAACCTCTGCACCAAGTGCATTAGCCCATGGACATAAAATTTGACCAAGTCCACCTGCTGCCGCATGGTATAAAACTTTATCACCTTTTTTAAGCGGATACGCTCTATGAAGTAGATATTCTGCTGTAATTCCTTTTAAAGTAATACACGAAGCAACTTCATTTGAAACTCCATCAGGAACACTAACTAACTTATCTTCAGGCATAATTTGTTTTTCTGCATAAGCGCCAATTGGCATTGATGCATGCGTAACTCTATCACCAATTTTAAATAATTTAACTTCTGATCCAACCTCTTCAATCTCTCCACAGGCTTCCAAACCAATTCCGCTAGGCAGTGGAATAGGGTAGAGACCAGATCGATGATAAGTGTCAATAAAATTTAGGCCAATAGATAAGTTTTTAACCAAAACTTCTTTTGGACCTGGTTTTCCGATTTCAATATCTTGAATTTCTAAAACTTCTGGCCCACCAAATTTTTTAAAAGTTACTGCTTTCATAAATTATTTTACAAAAGTACCATTATGATAATCTTGAACAGCTTGCAAGATTTCTGCTTTAGTGTTCATTACAAAAGGTCCGCCTCTAGCTATTTCTTCATTAATTGGTTTACCTGAAATCACTAAAAACTTAGCATCTGTTGAAGCTTTTACATTTAAGTTTTCACCTTTAGTTAACAATATCAAAGTACTATCCTTAACTTTATCGTGGTCTTGTTCACCAATTCTAATTTCGCCACTTATTAAATAAATAAAAGTATTATGAGTGCTCGGTAAGTTATATTTGAATTCTTTATCTTTCTTTAATTCAACATCAAAATAAGTCGGTTCAACATTATGTTTTTTAACTGGACCTTCAGCTTTTTCAAATTTACCAGCTATAACTTTAACTTGTTTTTCATCATCTTTATGAATAGCCATCTTGTCAGCATCAATATAAATATATTCTGGTTTGCTCATCTTTAGTTTTGCAGGCATATTAATCCAAAGTTGAAACCCATGAAGTTTTCCTTCTTTCATTGCAGGCATTTCAGAATGAATTATTCCACTCCCAGTTTTCATCCATTGAACATCCCCTGCAGTCATTCTGCCTTCACCACCAGTACTATCCTTATGCTCAAAATCTCCAGCAAGCATGTAAGTTACCGTTTCAATTCCCCTATGTGGATGAGGAGGAAATCCAGCAATATAATCTTCACTATTTTCCGATCCAAACTCATCTAACATTAAAAATGGATCAAAATAATTTGGCTCTACACCAATACTTCTTTTTAGTTTAACCCCAGCTCCATCAGATGCTGGAATA
>Ga0213863_10002229_pt1 | contig 13845 bp, 9 predicted proteins | sample PICome_8_FD_160128 | JGI IMG/M metagenome (GOLD analysis project Ga0213863, IMG submission 160128) | Coastal seawater microbial communities near Pivers Island, North Carolina, United States - PICO497 | ecosystem: Environmental > Aquatic > Marine > Coastal | place: USA: North Carolina | collected... | reverse complement strand
TTAACTGATCGATTAATGACTCCCAAGGCCTTCATTTTTTGGAGCCGTTTTTTTCTTAACTCATCCCAGCCAGCAGAGAATTTTCCTCGGTAACTATCGATTGCATCCTTGGGTGCATGGAGGGGCCAATGGGCCGCGGTGAAGGGCAAATAGAGAAAGAACGGTTGATCTACCCGAGATTTTTGGAGGAAAGAAATCGCTTCATCACCAATCGCATTGGTAAAGTAGTAATTCTTGTCATTCATGAATTCATGATCAATGGAATCTCGGTTTCTCTTTAGACCGAAAGGTGCATAAAAGCTACTTGCTCCACCGAGAATCCCGTAAAAGTGATCGAAGCCCCGTTGGTCGGGATAAACCGCATCCTGTCCATTATTCTTGGTGTATTTTCCGGCGAGGTGCCACTTGCCCATCATCCCTGTCCGGTAACCACTATCTTTTAGGGCCTCAGGAAGAGTTAGGCAACGGGGGTGGAGGGCACTATCTTTAAGAGAAGTTCGGTGGTAAATGCCCGTCATCATAGATGCTCTTGAAACCCAGCACATATTTTCGCTGTAAAAATTAGTGAAACGGATTCCATTCTCGGCCAACGAATCGAGGCTTGGTGTTCGGATTTCACCGCCAAAGCAACCAAGATCAGAATATCCCATATCATCAGCCATGATAAGAAGAATATTTGGTTTTCCAGAAAGTTGCAGGAATCCTGTAATCACAAAAAAGAAAGGTAAAATCGATCTCATAGATTAGGATGGAAGAGAAGAGAGCTTTCAGGTCAATTATTAACCGTTGGTCCTCAGGATATTATTTTTAGATCATAGATTTCAGCGTGACCTTTTCTCCGTCAGCCACTTAAATGAGTGTTTGCTCAGTAATTAAATTATGAAAATTTTCCTCTCTACTCTTACAAGCTTTCTGTTCCTTTCATGCGTGACCATGGCCAAGAAACCTAATTTCATCTACATTATGGTGGACGATGCCGGGTACGGAGACTTCTCCTGTTTCGGTCAGAAAAAGTTCAAGACCCCGAATGTGGACCGGATGGCAAAAGAGGGAATGAAGCTTACCGATTTCTATTCCTCCAGCACCGTTTGTGCCCCTTCCCGTTCCAGCCTGATGACCGGTCATCACTCGGGGCATGGTTTCATCCGTGGGAACAAAGAGATCCGTCCCGAGGGCCAACACCCGTTGCCTTTGAAAGCGGTCACCATTCCTGAAGTTTTAAAAGAGTCAGGGTATATCTCCGGCATGTTTGGTAAATGGGGTTTGGGAGCACCGGGGTCGGAGGGGGATCCCATGAACCAAGGATTTGATCGTTTTTATGGTCTCAATTGCCAACGCCAGTCGCACAACTTTTATCCTACCCATGTTTGGAGTGACCGAAAGAAAGTTATGCTCGATCGCAAGCATTATTCCCATAGCCTGATTGCGGATGAATGTTTGAAATTCATTCGGAAAAACAAGGATAATCCTTTCTTTTGTTATGTTCCCTTCACCATTCCTCATGCCGCCATGCAGTCCCCTGAAAAGCGTATTGCTCCCTGGCGGAAGAAGTTTCCTGAGTTCGAAAAGATGACCGGACGATATGGGGGAACGACCATCACAAACCCGATAGCCGCCTTTGCGGCAATGATGGAGCACATGGATGAGGATGTGGGCCGAATTTTGAATTTGCTGGAAGAATTGAATATTGATGAAAACACCCTAGTAATCTTTACCTCGGATAACGGACCCCACAAGGAAGGCGGACACAAGCCTGATTTTTTTGACAGCAATGGCCCGCTCAAGGGCTACAAGCGTGATTTGTACGAAGGAGGGATTCGAGTGGCTACCGTGGCTTGGTGGCCTGGCAAAATCGAACCGGGCACATCTAGTTCCCATATAGCGGCAGGCTGGGATCTCATGCCCACGCTTTGTGAGCTATCCGGGACGCCGGCCCCGGATGGTTTGGATGGAGTTTCTTTTGCTCCCACTCTTCTTGGGCAAGCTCAAGGACAAGAAAAACGCCAATATCTTTACTGGGAGTTTCACGAACAGGGTGGAAAGCAAGCAGTCCGAATGGGCAAGTGGAAAGGGATTCGACTGAATGTACGTAAGGATCCAAACTCCCCGATCGAGCTCTATGATTTATCCAAGGATATTGGAGAGGAAAATAATATTGCTTCCAAGCATCCGCAGATTGTTGAGAAGATACAAGTTGCAATGAAAGAATCACATGTAGAAAGTTCGATCTTTCCATTTATTAAGTAAATTCCTTTTTTGATTTTCTCCCATGCAAAACAAAATTTCCTGCCCGCATTGTGATAAAGAAATCTCTTCTGTAAAGATGAGTTACAATACAAAGCAAGCGTTAGTGATTATACCTATATTGTTGCTGAGTTTTATTCCCTTTTTCTTCATATTTTTTAAATCCCAGACTCTTGCTTCCGATGATTTGGAAATTACCAGCTTTGATACCAGATTAGATGGCAAAGAAATGGTGGTTACTGGAATGATCAGCAATTTAAGCGACAGTATGTGGAAATCAGTCAGCATCGAGGCAGAATTTTTTGATGATTCAGGGAAGTTTATCGGCGAAGGTAAAGACTACACTGGCTCTGATATCTATGCTAATGGAAAAGAGAATTTTGAAGTACGATTCAGGTATTTGCCAGAAGCAGTTCTTGCAGGCAAAGCCACGACTAAAGTTAAAGTTGCCGGAGGGGTCTCTACAAAATAAGTTTTAATTCTTGATAAAGGCAGGAATAAGATAATGGGGGAGTTGAGCCCGCATCTTTCCCATTCCATGATTATGGGCTGTAGCGGCGATAACCAATTCCAGAGTTGGTATAATAAAAATAAATTGTCCACCGGCACCTCGGCCCTGAATGCTATCATACTTTTTATTTCCAAACTCCAATGTCTGGTTCCACCAGAAGTAACCATAGAAAGTGCTGGGACTGGTTTGAACCAATGGAGATGTTGCTCGTTTTACAAATTCCTCGGGGAGGTGCTGTTTTCCATTCCATATGCCATGATTCAGCGTGAGTAATCCCATCTTGATCATGTCTCTGGACAGAACACTCGATCCGGCTGCAGCCTTGGGGAAACCACTTAGGTCCTCCTGCCAGCCATAGTTAGTGATACCCATTGGCTTGAGGAGTTGCTCGCGAATAAAATCCTCTGCGGTTCCAGGCACCACGGCTTCCAATACCTGCATCGTGAGGACTGTATCTGATGACTGGTACTTAAAAGGTTGGAGAGATGAATTTCGAAGATCGGGGAGATCTTGGGATAATTGTAAGTAAGCACGAGCTTGTCCCTGTCCTTTAAGTAAATCCGGCTTACGGATAATCTCCCCGATTTTCTTCTTGGGTAAACGAATTCCTGAACTCATCTGCATGGCTTGATGAAGAGTGATCTGTTCCGCTCCCTTTGCCAGTTGGTCAGATTCAATCTGGTTGAGGAAGGAAACGGCGGGCTTATGGAGATCTTCCATCGTCAGGTATCCCATCTGGATTGCCCTTCCTAATGCATACGCGGTGTATGACTTGGTGATCGACATTTGGTAGTGCGGATAATTTCCGCGACCCCGTCTGAAATAGGATTCAAAAAGTAACTTGTTTTTGTATGCGATCAGCAGACTGTCTGTTTTGCCTGATTTTGGATCCTCAGATTTTTTGGCAAGTTCACGGACATACTTAAGCACCAACTCCTCTTTTCCTCCATCGATTCCAAGTTTACCCACCTTTAACTGATCATTCATGGCTTTTGGTGAAGTGCTGATGAATGGTTTTTCGAGATAGGGGATTTCTTTCTCTTTTTGAAAAGAGATATCTTCGGCATTGAGATCAGTTACCTCGGGTGCCAGACCATTATTGGCCGCAAGATTTGAAGTAAGAAAGGTAAATGCTACGACTTTCAGTAAGTTCCGTAGTTTTAATTCCAATGAAAAAAGTTTTTTAATTGGAGCTAAGAAATTGACAGAGACTGAGAGATAATACGAAATTTCCTTCATGATTAAATTATCAGCCCTCTCTTTTCTGATCGCAACGCTAACCTGTTCGGTTTTCTCCAAAAGTGGTCCGGTGATCCGCAAGGAAATCAAAGAAGAAAAGGGCCGTAATGTGGAGTACATGTTCATTGACGGAATCAAGGTGCATGAGAAGGATCCTGAAAAACAACCACAGCCCCCAGTAGTGGAACCCAAGCCTTATGATGCCGAAAGTGCCAAACCACCTAAGGGTGCGATTGTTCTTTTTGATGGTACCCAAAAAACTCTAAAAAATTGGCAGGCGACCAATGGCGGTCCAACGAAATGGAAATTAGTGGAAGGAGCTTTGGAATCTGTCCGGGGAGGCGGTTATCTGCAGAGTAAGAAAGAGTTTGGGTCCTGTAAATTGCACATTGAATTTGCCACACCCAGAGAAGCAAAGGGGAGTGGGCAGGGCCGTGGGAACAGTGGTGTCTTTCTTATGGGGCAGTACGAGATACAGGTTTTGGATTCCTACAATAATATTACCTATCCGGACGGGCAATGCGGTGCTCTTTATGGCCGGGCCAAGCCGTTGGTTAATGCATCACGGGGTCCGGGAGAGTGGCAATCCTATGATGTAACCTTTCATCGACCCATTTTCAATGAAGCAGGGAAAGTTACCCGCAAGGCAAAATTTCATGTCATTCACAATGGTCATGTGATTCATGACCATTTGGAACTCAGCGGGGGAACCGGTTGGAGAGGTCCGCACTCGATTTCCGAATACAAGAAACATGGCGATAAAGGACCTTTAAAAATGCAGGATCATGGAAACCCTGTCCGCTTCCGAAATGTTTGGATTGTGCCCATTTAGGCTTATGTGTAACATTTGTTTTTCAAGTAGTTTTCTCAATCCTTCCTCCCAGAAATGAAATTAATCTTAATTCTCCTATCCTTTTTTTCCTCTCTTTACAGCTTTGCGACTGAAGATAGCAGTCCTTTAAAAGGGCTACTAGTCACCGGTGGCGGGCACCACGATTACGCCACCCAAAAAAATATAATTACTAAAGAGATCAGTAAGCGGATACCGGTTAAGTGGGAAATTCTTTTCGAAATGGATCCAAGGCGTATGAAAGGTTTGCTGAGCACAGATGATTGGGCAAAAGGGTATGACTTTATATTTTATAACTTTTGTTTTGCCCGGGAGGATGATACGGAATTTATCGATAAGGTGGTAGCAGTTCACCAAGGGGGAATTCCTGCCATTGCGATGCATTGTGCCATGCACACCTATCACCCATACCTCAAAGGTAAGCCGGAAGATAAGAGCTGGAATAAAATGCTTGGAGTGGTTTCTTCCGGGCACGGCCCCCATGTCCCTTATGATGTAACCCTTGCCAAAGAACAAACCGGGCACCCGGTGGTCAAAGGCTTACCTAAAAAATGGAGAACCCCCAAGGGTGAGCTCTACATGGTACCCATGGTGATGGATGGAACCACGGTGTTGGCATATGGAGATAACGGCGCCGAACATAAACCGCCCCAACCACAGGCTCTGGCCTGGGTAAAGCAGAAAGATAACTTCAAGTTGTACGCCACCACGATGGGGCACCATAACGAGACCGTATCCACCAAAGAGTTTTTGGACATGGTGGCCAATGGAATCAGCTGGGCTACTAAAAAGTAGTGTTTAATTATCTTCGGGTTGTGCTCTCTTTGGGAGTGGATTGATTTACTTTATAGCAAAGCTTCTGGTTCCCATTTAAAAATTACTAAAATATGACGTCTAAATATTTTCAATCTCTTCTCTGTGGCCTCTTTCTCAACGGACTCTGTGGGTTTGCTGCCGACAAACATTCCACCCTTGCTAAGAGTGGAAACTACAAACCGGGTATTGTACAACTTACTCCTGCCGAAGAGGCCGCAGTTCTTCAAAAGGGTGGGGTAAGTGTGCCTGATGGATTCGAGGCTACTCTTTTTGCTCCTTGGCAATCGGCGAACTATCCGGTCTATGTGGCGGCCGCTCCAAATGGCGACCTTTATGTTTCCAGTGACGGGTGTGGTTCTTTGGGCCGAGATGCGAATCGTGGGCGGGTTTTACGGTTACGGGACAAGGATGGCGATGGACGTGCCGATGAAGTAACCGAGTTTATTGCCTCGATTGATTCTCCTCGTGGGTTGATTTGGGATCATGATCGGTTGTATCTCCTGCACCCTCCTCATGTATCTCTTTTCTTCGATCGTAACGGAGATGGGGTTGCTGAAGACAGTAAAAGACTTGTTTCCAATATTGCATTTGGTTTTAAGGACCGCCCGGCAGACCATACCACGAATGGCTTGGATTTAGGTGTCGATGGCTGGATTTACGTGGCCGGAGGAGATTTTGGTTTCACTGAAGCAATCGGATCCGATGGGAGGAAATTGCAGAACCGCGGAGGGGGCGTGTATCGTTTTCGTCCGAACGGTTCCGGTTTGGAATTATTTTCCTATGGTACCCGAAATATTCTCGCTGTGCCCACCAGTCCATTGCTCGATTTATTCGGGCGGGATAATACTAACGATGGGGGAGGGTGGAATGTACGCTTTCATCATTTCAGCGGATTGGATGATCATGGATACCCCCGTTTGTATTTGAATTTTGCAGATGAAATCATCACCCCATTGGCTGATTATGGAGGTGGTTCCGGTTGTGGTGGAGTCTACATCCACGAGCCGGGGTTTCCCCAGGAGTGGGCCAATGCCCCTTTTACCTGTGACTGGGGACGGGCAGGTCTATACCGTCATAAAGTGGAGCGAAAAGGGGCGGGTTTTATGGAAACGGAAGCACCCCAGAATTTTATTAAAGTGAATCGTCCAACCGATGCCGATGTCGATGGCATGAGCCGGGTCTATCAGGCCAGCTGGAATGGTCCGGCATCCTTCAACTGGGCTGGTCCCGAGCATGGATTTGTGATTCAGGTAAAGCCAAAGGGTTATATTCCCGAGCCCCTCCCGGATTTTGAAAAACTATCGGATCAGGAATTGATTGCTTTGTTTGAATCGCCCAGTCAGGTCCGGGCCATGTCAGCCCAGCGTACTTTACTTCGAAGGCCTGAAACCGATGAAACCACGTATTCCCTTTTTGCTTTTGCCAAAGACTCTGCGAAAGAACTTCGTTCCCGCGTAATCGCCCTGTATTCGATTTCCCAGCGGCTTTTACTGAGTGCAAGTTTTCCCCGTGAAAAAAATCTGGCATTTTTTTCTGAGCTCTCCAATGATCCTGAACTTTCTCCTTTTGTCATGCGGGCACTCGGTGATTTTGGAATGGATCTGGTCACCCAGGGTAAGCCCGGTTTGGCCCCCGTTGATTTATTAAAAACCGGTCTCAATCGTTCTGATCCAAGAACCCGTTTGGAGGCAATCGTTTCCACGGTTCGTCAAAACAGGGCAGAATTGGCCAATCAAATAGCTAAAAGTTTAGGACATGCAGATCCCACGCTTGCTCATGTTGCTTATCGGGCAATTGAAGCCCTGGGCACTTATCAACCAGCTTTAAGCGTTTTAAACAATCCATCCTCGAGCAGTTCCCAAAGAAAAGGTGCATCGTTTGCTCTGATGCGAATTCATTCTCCTGAAGTGGTCAATTCACTGGCGGAGCATCTGAATGATCCGAAAGACATTTTATTCGATCACTCCTTTGAAATCCTCGCCCGTCTTTACCATAAAGAAAAAGAGTGGGACAGTAAGCACTGGGGAGGCAGGCCCGACACCCGCGGACCGTATTATGAAATGGATTCCTGGGAAGAGTCGGATCGTATTCTCACATTACTCCGTAACGCACTGGGTGTAATACCAAAGGAAAAAGTGGGAAGCTATTTAGCGATGATGAGCCAAAACCGGATCGAGGATAACGAGTCTCTTCTCAAAATGGTGGAACTTGCCCGAAAGGATTCCTCCCTTATTCCAACCATGGCCTCCCAACTGGTGGATAAGGAAGACATTCCTCATGCAGCCTTAAAGATTTTGGCTTCATCGGCTAACAACGAAAAGCTTGAATCAAAAGTGCTCACTCAAATTCTTAAATGTTTACTTAAACCAGGTGACCCCCAGTTTTTATCCCCGATTATTGGTGCCTTAATCATTGTTGAATCCCGTGGTGACCGGCAAGTCCTTCGCTCAGGTAAAGATTCATTCTTAAAAAATAACCGTAAACTCGATCAGTTCCATCATGCACTTGTCGAATTGGCAAAGGGGGATACAACGCTCGCAAAAACAAGATGGGCTTATTCTGGGATCGTGGATATTTCCAGTCGGAAAAATGCCAATGCGGAAGCCAAAGCGAATACCGTTACATTTATTGAGGAATGTTGGGACAATCCTTTGAAGAAGGCTCTCTTGATTACTGTTTTGGTCGATCTACGAAACCGTTCCTATGACGATCAAATCATAGTTGCATCCAAAGATTCGGATGCCCGTGTCAGGCAAGCCGCGGTTCGAGCGATGCGACATTTCAAGATCGAAGAAACCAACCAGGACACATCTCCCAAGGTAGCCAATTTGCAGGCTGATCAGGTGCTCAGTCAAGTGAAAGCAATGAAAGGGGATATTGGGCTAGGGGAAGCCATATTTACCAAAGCGGCCTGTGCAAGTTGTCATACCGTACGCGAGGATGATCCGCAGAAAGGACCTTACCTCGGAAATATTGCCGCCATTTATCCGCGAAATGAATTGGCGGAGGCGATTCTCCATCCCAACAAGTCGATTGCTCAGGGGTTTGCCACCAACTTGGTCACCATGAAAGACGACCGTGCGGTGATGGGTTTCGTGACCGAGGAGACACCGAACAAACTTGTGATGCGGGACATGGCCAGTCAGGAACATATCTTAGTGAAGTCAGAGGTTGCCAACCGTTCCACTTTGCCCAACTCGATGATGCCCGCCGGATTGATGCACCCTTTTTCCATTAAAGAATTCGCTTCCATGCTCGATTACATAGTCGGTCTATCCCGAAAGTAATTGGTGTATTATATGATCAGTAAAACTTTGAAAGTGTTTCAGGTTTTAGCCTTTTGTAGCTTCCCCTTTTTGGCTCAGGGAAAACAAGCAAGAGTTCATAAATCTAACGAGCTTCCACCTACTCATCGAGATATAAAATATGGGTCACACCCTAAAGAATTGATCAATTTCTGGCAGTTTGAATCCACTGAACCAGTTGGGATTTTACTGCAAATTCACGGAGGTGGATGGATGGGGGGTAAAAAAGATGAAGTCCTCCGGCCTCATCAATTGAAACAAGGTTATCATATTGCCTCGATCAGTTATCCGTTGGTCAATGAAGGGGCAGTCCAGCCTGCGATGCTGAATTCTGCCCTGCGTGCTGTTCAGTTTCTTCGATACAAAGCGGAGGAGTGGAAGATTGATTCCAGTCGAATCGTGGCAACCGGGGGATCCGCCGGTGGGTGTTCCAGTTTATTGATTGCCTTGCATGATGACATTGCAGATCCACAAAGCTCGGATTCGGTCAAACGCTTCTCTTCCCGAATCGCCGGGGCCCAGGTTGCTGGAGCTCAGACCACCATGAACCCCTTTGTAATTAAGGAAAGAATCGGGGAGAAAACATTCGGAAACCCCATGCCCTACCAACCATTCGGTGCGGAAACGGCTGAGGATATGATGATGAACTGGGAACAGTACAAAGAACTTGCCCTGAAATGTTCCCCGATTACTCACCTTAGCAAGGATGATCCACCCCTGCATCTTTTCTATAATGTTAACCGGGAATTTCCCACATCCAGTGGATCGAATGGTATACACAGTCCCATTTTCGGGGAGATTATGCTCGAAGCCTGCCAGAAGGTCGGGGTGGAATGTCACTTGCAATACTGGGAAAAAGACCGGCCCCAGCCCAAAGTGAGCCGGCAGGACTTCTTACATCGTCTTCTCTTAAATATAAATAACTAATGTAATGTTTCTTTTCGGAAAATTCATTCCACAATTATTCTTTATATTCATTTCCTTGAATATTCCCCTAATTCATGCAGCTCCTTTGCTCACTCCCCCAGAGGTATGGAAGGATTACGATCCGGATCAGGGGGATTTTAAAGAAGAGATTGTCAGGCAGGAAACCAAAGACGGAATCTTTTCAAAGGAATCCTACATCAGTGCCTATGTGAACGGCGAAGAGGTACGGGTGTTTTGCAAGTATGCAGTCAAGGAGGGAGCGAGGAAATCACCTGGACTTTTGAATGTTCATGGATGGATGGGCGGACCCGCGATCGATATGAAATATGTGAATGATGGATGGGCGGTGATGGCTCATGATTACTCCGGGATCAATAAGCGGAGTGATTACACTCAGTATCCGGATGCTTTGGCTCACGGTCATATGGAAGCCAAAAAAATGGGGCATGCACTGATTTATGACCGCATGCCTGATGGCAGCCAAACCACGAATCCCAAGGCGACTTCTCATTATTTATGGAATGCGGTGCAACGCAGAGCCCTCAGCTATTTGCTCGCTCAAAAAGAAGTCGATCCGGATCGTATTGGTGCCAAGGGTTACTCCTACGGGGGTACGATTATGTGGAACCTTGGCATGGATCCCCGGGTTAAGGCGATCGTTGCTTACTTTGGAATTGGCTGGATTAACTATTATCGCGACCGGGCCGTATGGATGCATAATAATCCCTACCACGAACCGGAGAAATCACCGGGACAACAATTGTATCTTTCGGCCGTGGCACCTCAAGCCCATGCCCCGTATATCAATGCGGCCAGTCTTTGGCTGAATGGATCCAATGATCATCACGGTGGACATGAGCGGGGATGTGAAACTTTTAAAAGCTTCAAGTCCGGAGTGCCCTGGGACTTTGCGGTTCAGGCACGCGGTCACCACAATACCGAGAAACTCGGAGATAATTGCAGGTTGTGGCTGGAGAAACATGTGCTGGGCGAAAAACATTTCTGGCCGGACCGTCCCCAGTCGATTATAAAATTGGATGCAGACGGGGTGCCCGAGTTGCACCTGACTCCTGCAAACCCCGCAGAAATCAAGGAACTGCAAGTTTATCAATGCCTGAAGACATCCAATAATATTGCCCGCTTTTGGAGGGATGTGGATTCGGTCAGGCAGGGAAATACCTGGGTGGCTAAGCTGCCGGTGATGAATGTGAATGATTATGTGTTTTCCTATGCCAATATCCGTTATCAGAATGACTGCGTTCTATCCTCTGATTTTGAGTCAGTCATTCCATCGAAGCTGGGCAAGGCCGTGGCTACCGATAAAAAATCCGATTTAATTTCCGATGGAACTGGCCAATGGTCCCATGTCGGACCAGCCGAAGGGGTCGGGGGTGTGCAGGGATTCCGTCCTCTGGACAATCGCAGGGGAACCAGGAATATTCAGTTCTCCGATCCCAAATGGAAAGCCCCCCAGGGATCCAAGCTAAGCTTTCGCTTTTATTGCACCCAACCACAAAAAGTTATTTTGAGTGCTAATCGACGTTTTACCACGGAGCTCGAGATTACCGCGTCCAATGATTGGCAAAGTATGACCCTCCCGGCCAAACAGTTACTCAGTCATGGAGTTGGGCTAAGTGACTGGTCTGTGGCGGACAGTATTAGCATCATGCCCAAGCCCGGTTCCGATATTACCAAAGTTGTTTTTGCCGAATTTGAATGGGTGCAGTAAACCCTATTCCCCCTCAATAATCCGAATGTGGTTTTTGCTGTGCGTGCGGAACCAAACTTGGGCTTCATCCCAACGGGGCTTTTCCAGTTCGGCCTTCCAGTCATTGAGCTTAGCAATCATTCGATCTGACCTTTTCTTTTCTGATTGGATCAGGTTTTTGGATTCGTTTAGATCTTCTTCCAGGTTGTATAGAGCGTATCCGTAATCCTGCACATAAATTAATTTCCACGGACCGTCGCGCATCGCCGAGAACCAGAGCTTGTGCCAATAGAGGTTTTGGTGAGGAGGGGTAGCTTTCTCTCCCTGAATGAAAGGCAGTAGGTTTACCCCGTCGAGACCCTTCAAATCTTTATCCTTGGCTCCTGCGGCGGCCAGGGAGGTGGCCATAATATCCAGGGAGATCATCATGGATTCAAATTCCTTGGGTTCTTTGAATTGCCTGGGCCAATGAGCAAAAAAGGGAACCCTTGTACCCCCTTCGAATTTGATCCCCTTATGTCCGGCCAGGGGAAGGTTGATCGATGCGTTTCCAGTGGCTCCCCCGTTATCACTGAGAAACCAGATCAAGGTGTTTTCGAATTTCCCGGAGGCTTTCAGAGAAGCGACCAGTTTTCCAATTGCCCGGTCCATAGCCCAAATCATCGCGGCGTAACTCTTTCTCTTGGTATCTTTGATGGATGCGAATAGGGCCTTGTCTTCCTCGGTGGCATGCATCGGTCCATGAGGAGCGGTGAAGGAGTGGAAGAGAAAGAAAGGTCTTTCGTCTTTGGTATTGATGAATTCGATCGCTTTTTGTCCGAACACATCGGTCAGGTAGCCATCGAATTTGACCTGTTTTCCATTCTCTTCAATCGCTTTGGCATTACCTGCCTTATCATCCTTTTTGGGATGATAGAAATAACTTCTTGAACCGGACCGCAGGCCGTAAAAATAATCGAATCCTCGACGGGTCGGATAAAATTCGTCCTGGTTTCCCAGATGCCACTTTCCAATTAAGCCGGTCCGGTAGCCCAGTTTTTGGAGACGGTCGGCCAGGGTGACCTGCTTCAGGTCCATGCCGTCGGTGGGGGGAGGAGAATTCGCTTCATGCCCAAAGCGTTGCTGATACCGACCGGTCATCAAACCGGCCCGTGACGGACTACATACCGAGGCGGAGACATGTCCATCCGTGAAACGGATCCCGTTGTTGGCCAAACTGTCAATATGGGGCGAGCGAATATCTTTTGATCCCTGAAAGCCCAGATCCGCCCATCCTAGATCATCTGCCAAAAGGATAATAATGTTTGGCTTATCCTTCGCCGAAAGAGAAATCGTTAAGCACAGTAAGATCAAGTTGATCGAAAAACTTTTCATTCTTTTAAGTTCACCCGGGTGTAGGGGCTGGACATGTAGGTTCTGTACGGTGATTCTTTGTATCGCAGAGTTTTGCGGTGGTTGCTGAAGAAATCAATGCGTTTGGCTTTGGGATCAAGTTTGATGGTGGCGGACCATTGATTGCCAATTTTTTCCATTTCCATGGTCTGATCGTCTGGGATCATTTCGGAAATATAGTTGGGGCTGCCATCGGGAGCCCGGTCGAAGATCCACCAGATGCGACCACTTTCCTCACCGGAATCCGGGGCGAAGGATACACTTACTTTTAGCGTTTTGCCCTTGAGTTCACTTTTTACTTGAGGGGGAGCAAGTAGGTTACCCTTTGTCTCATCGGGAAAGAAATGCCTCAGCATAAACCCAGCTTTGTTCTGTTGATCCCGTTCGGTTTTGGGATGGCCCCGTTTTCCATGCCCTGTGTTAGCACCGAGATAAACGGGGATGGTTGGGTGGTGTTTCCCTCCCCAGGCCATATCGAAGGCAACGAAGTCATGGGTGCCGGGATGAAAGAGCATATCCACCCCTCGTTTTCGCAAAGCAGTGAGGTTTCGGGATATGAATACATCATCCGAAATATCGCGGGCGAAATTTTGCAGGTCTTTCCAAGTACCGCCCGCATCCAAAACACGTTCGTTGAAATTGGGTCCGAAATGCCCGCCGGTAAACCCACCTCTTCTTCCCGGTTGAGCCCGCAATTCTTCCCAGGCGTCCTCGTCATTGAGGCGCAACGGGGAGTCCCAGATGGGGGAGACGGTGGCGTGCACTGCGGTCATGCGCTCGTCGTGAATGATTGCCATGGAGGGGGAGGCTCCATTTTTGGATCCGCCGGAGGCGGCAACCTTTCCCTTTTCAA
>Ga0213863_10002228_pt1 | contig 13846 bp, 14 predicted proteins | sample PICome_8_FD_160128 | JGI IMG/M metagenome (GOLD analysis project Ga0213863, IMG submission 160128) | Coastal seawater microbial communities near Pivers Island, North Carolina, United States - PICO497 | ecosystem: Environmental > Aquatic > Marine > Coastal | place: USA: North Carolina... | reverse complement strand
ATTACTCATTTTTTTCTCCCGTTATTTTTAAGACTAGAAACACATCTCAATTTAATCACCGTCTATTAGAGACGCCGCACTATGGTATTTTAAATCGACTTTATCATAAAACTTTTCTATTAAATCACACACATAGCTAATATCATTTTCTGATAAAGATATATTCATTGGCAATAACAAACTTTTTGCCATAACTTGTTCTGTATGCGGCAAATCAATCTCAAAATTTAACGCAGGCCATTGATGAACAGCTTGACCACCCCACTGCTTCAGTGTGCCAATACCATTTTTAGATAAAAAGCTTTCAAGCTCGTCTCTATAATCAAATTCTACTTCATAATTTTGAAATATATCAAAGTGTTTACCGTTTGTTGGCGCAGGAGGAAGGAGGATGTTAGGAATATCGTTTAAACGCTCCTGATATACTGCGGCTAAACGTCGACGCTTCTGAATAACCTCTTCATCATAGATGGATAAAAAGAATGATAAAAATGCGGCCTGTAAATTATCTAAACGAGAGTTTAACCCCCATTTAGCGACTGAACCATCAGCTCTTCGCCCATGATTGCGCAAGAAATGTATTTCCTCTGCAATACTATCATCATTAGTCACCACACAACCACCATCACCCAAGCAAGGCAATACTTTTGCAGGATAAAAACTAAATGCTGCCGCCAATCCAAATGTTCCAGCATGTATTCCATTAAACATAGAACCAAGCGACTGAGCAGCATCTTCTATAATTAGCAGTTTGTTATTATCGGCAATTTCTTTAATTTTTTGCATATCGCAAGTTCGTCCATTTAGCTGAACAGGAACAATTGCCTTTGTTTTTAAAGAGATGTTTCGTTGAATATCGCAAGGGTTCATCAAGTGGTCAACGCCACACTCAATAGGCACAGGTATTGCTCCCACACTATGAATAGCTCCCGCTGTGGCGATAAAGGTGTGTGACGGTAGTATTACCTCATCTCCGGCTTGAATGCCTGCCGCAATTAAGGCCAATTGCAAGCCATCGGTGCAATTTCCCACACCAATGGCGTGTTTAACAGATAAATATTCAGCAATTTTTTCCTCAAATTCTTCTAAATCTCGCTGTAAAATAAATGCTCCGCGGGAAAGAACATCATTAAAAATAGCATTAAGTTGGTTGCCAAATTTTTCTTGGAAATACTGATAATTAAAGAATGAGATTTTTTTCATATTTGTTCCTTTTGTTCAACTTTTTGCGTCACCTTGCCATTACCCTCAACCATTTTTGTCAGAAGACAACGATGCATAAGCCCTTAACGTTTATGATTTTTTTATTAAGATTAAGATTTAGCTATACCTTTTTCTTGTTTACCCTACAAATAAGGGTGACCTTAAAACAAGCGCCTTTGAAAACTGACAAAAACAGACTATCCAATAAATTAAACACATTAAAGAAATACTTATGCCTAAACAGCACAAAACCACTCATCAAAACTAAAAAATTATCATAATACAAAACACCTTCATCAAATGATGCCACTACTTTAAGTAAATCAGCTCTTGTATTTAAATCATTTAGTGTTTTTTTATCTCTATGAAGAGATATCCTATGCTTACACCTTCTATAGTAATTAAGCAATTTATTTCCACCATTTGTCTCTACACATATAATTGCTCCATTTACCTTTAATACTCTCTTTATTTCTGGAATCACTGTTTGTTTATCCAAATAATACAACACACCGTGCATTGTAACTATATCGATACTATTATCGTCAAGTTGGCGAAGATACGAAAGTATGTCGCCATGTGAAAATTCCAGCTTTTCTTTTGATACGCCTAATTTTTTACAGCGGTTTCGAGCAAATTCAATTGATTTTTTTGATAGGTCTACGCCAATTACACGATAGCCCAACTGTGCAAATTTTAATGAATGCACACCACTGCCACAGCCCAGGTCTAGCAGTTTAAGTTCATGTGAACCATTTGATGCGATTCTTTCAAGATATGCCTCGACCCTTTTATAAGGCTTTCGAAGAAAAAAGGGAACGTTTGCGCTTCCTAATTGTTCCTTTTCATTGAAATCGTTTTCAGCTAACTTATCGTAACGACTAAGATTTACACCTGTCATGTTCATGCTCCACTACCCGTTCAATATAATTAAGAAAATGTGAGTAAGTTTTAGAGTAATCAAATTGTTTATCAAAATATGTCCTAGAATTATCTGAATACTGTTTCAGTAAAGAGGGATGATTAAAAAATCGCTTGATGTGCTCAACCAACAACGCTATATTTTTTCCTTCATAAAAAAAACCAATCTTATTTTTCTCAATCAAATTACTTAAATAACCCTCTACAGAGGTTAGTATTGGCAATCCATAAGACATATATTCAATCGGTTTGTTAGTTAGATTCATTGTAAAGTAAGGCTTATTAACATAGGGAGCCAGAGCAATATTTGATTGACTATAGATCAGATGCAACTCATATTGGTTCAACCAATTGGTAAATACTATGTTATCATTGTTTTGTGCTAATTTTTTATAGTCTTCTATCAGTCCAGATGCTCCAGCGATAACTAACACGATTGATTTAGGAAGCTTATCCATGGTTTTAATTACAGGACCCAGATCTATCGACGGTTGTAAGGACCCTGCATATACCATCACAAACGATTTTTCCAAAACAGGTAATAGATCTAAAACCTTTTGGTTAACTTTTTTTTCTTTTTTCGCCAAGCAATTTATATTATTTGGTGTTACCAGAGGTAGTACGAAATCATTATCAGTTTCAGTCCTTCTACCATAACGCACACCCCATTCTAGGAAAGATTCAGTAATACCAATCAAACCAGTTGCTTGACTACAGATTTTCTTCATTTTTGCAAATTGTTCATTAAACAACACTCTAACCAATTTATTCATTGGAAAGTTAAATATTTCTACAAAGATATCAGGCCATTTGTCCCTTAAATCTACAAGAAAAGGAATTTTCATTTTCTTTGCCACACGAAGCCCAGCATAGGCGAAATCCACAGTAGGCAATGAAGCAATGATCAAGTCTGGCCTTTCGGTTTGAAAACTAGCATTGAAGAAATTTCTAGCTAGTTTCTTATTATGAAGAATTCTTTGCAAAGAAATATTTTTCTCGTAACCAGTTGATTTTAATAGATTAATTTTTATACCACAATCCAACACCATCTTTTTATCTTCTGCGCATCTAAACTTTTTTTGGGCGTGAGACCACGTTGAACACCACAACGTTACATCATGTCCCTGTTGGTTAAAGTACTCAGCCATTATTCCAGATCTTAGCATACGTTGACCTTCATCTATTCCTGGAACTGGGTCTCCATCTTTTAGTATCCAAATTTTCATTCACTAATTCCCACAAAATAACTTAAAAAACAAACACTGATTTGATTACAAACGAATGACTGATGCTACTGATTTTAGTTCAGCAACATTTCTAGTATCAAAAATGAGCTTGGCACTTTGAGCAATCAAATGATAATCGACAGCTCTATGGTTTGTGAGTATTAAAACACAATTTTGATCAACTAGGTTTTTTTCTATCAGCGACGTCGAATTGTAAATATACCCATTCACATCCAAAGATTCAACATAAGGATCATGATATTGAATCTTAGCGCCCTCTTCTTGCAATAATTTTATTACTTGTATGGCTGGTGCGTCACGACAATCCCCAACATTTTCTTTATAGGAGACACCTATAATTAACAACTTCGCGCCATTTACAGACTGCATTTTCTTATTCAGAATTTTTTGAACACGTTCAACCACAAAGTTGGGCATAGAGCGATTAATCTCTCCAGACAAATTAATTAAACTAGTATTAAAGTGTAGTTCTTTAGCCTTCCACTCTAAATAATGAGGGTCAACAGGAATACAGTGTCCACCCACTCCAGGGCCAGGATAAAAGGGCATAATTCCAAAAGGTTTTGTAAAGGCAGCATCCAACATTTCCCAGACATCAATATCCATTTGATGACAAAGAAGTGTCATTTGATTGACCAGTGCAACATTTACCGAACGAAATGTATTCTCGAATACTTTTGCCATTTCTGCCGTTTTGGTATTGGAGACAATCACGAGCCTTTCTATTGCTAGTCGATAAAAAGCAGATGCTAGTTCAAGACTTTTTTGATCATCTGCGCCAACAACTTTATTAGTATTTTTGGTTGTAAACCGCGTGTTACCAGGGTCAACTCGTTCTGAAGAATAAGCCAGAAAAAAATCTTTTCCAACACTTAAGCCTGACTTTTCCAATATAGGCCTAAGAATTTCTTGTGTTGTCCCTGGATAGGTAGTTGATTCTAGTGAAATAAGCTGTCCAGGTCGTAAACATTGACTGATGTCATGACATGCACTTGTCACATAAGTTAAATCTGGGCAATCATGCTTATCTAAAGGCGTTGGGACACATATAACTAGAACATCTGCTTCTCCCATTAAGTTAGAATTAGATGTAACTCTAAACCTTCCAGAATCAAAAGCAGAAGCCAGGACTTTATTTGAAATATCACCTATATAGCTTTCTCTTTGTGATAATTGCATCACTCGCGCTTCATTTAAATCAAAGCCAACAACATTTAACCCTGCTGTAACTTTTTCAATCAATAAAGGCAAGCCAACATAACCAAGGCCAATAACGCCAACGGTAATTGATTTGTTCTTGATTTTGGTTTTTAGTGCTTCATACGCACTAATATCTTGTTCTACTGCTACTGTAGCCGTCATACATACATCCCTAATATTATTGTGTTACACATAACCATATCTACTCAACATTAAAAATAAGTCGTCAACGCATAACGAGACCCTTCTAAACATGGCCTTGCACGATGTATTGCAGTGGTATTGACAAACATTATTGTCCCTGCTTTGCATATTACGGGTTTTGCATTGAAACCTTTATGTGAAAGCCCCTCAACCCAGGTATCATCTAGTTTTGAATATGAACGATCGCCCCGTTTTTTTATCATCCCGACCAGATCTGAAACTCTCACGTATTTACCTATGTTCCTTATTTTAAACAATGGATTATGCGACCTTGGTAAAAACTCAAAAGGTCCAGATTTTTCTGTGGTATCACTTAAAAATAAAAACACCTTAAGTTGCGCTCTTAAAGAGTCTAAGTGCCACCGCCCTGACGTTAAGTTTTTAAGCTCTGGGTTAATTGACTTATTTCTAATGGCTAATAATGTCTTTGCTTTAGTACTCTTGCTTGTAATAGCATCTATCCATTTAGTCGAATCATCATAAAACTGTTTAAACAAGGTGGATTTTTCTTGTGCATCCCATATGCGTATTTCACTATCATTAAAGTTTTTTTCAACATTTTCATTTTCATGAGTATCAATCTGTGTTTTCATATCTTTCAGACCATTTGAATCCAAGTATCTTTGTTTTAGAATATAATATCCATCCTTTTTCAAGGTTTTTTTTATTAAATCATACTCTGATTGTTTTATGTATTCACTAGCATACCTGCTTTCTCTCTCGGTCATACTCATATTGTCTCCTCCAGTCATGTCTAACTTAATCATATTGAGTTCAGCCCATCAACATTCACCAGCGCGGGTACATGCTTATGTATACTTGCCACTTGGCCTCCACGACCTTGCTGTTTGGCCATGCCATACAAAATAAGTGCAAGTAACGATCCGTTGTCTATTAGGACTAGTAAATCAAATGGTGATTGAAAAATAAATTCCAGAAACAAGAACACAAAAAGGGCCCCAAACCAAGTGAGTTTTTTGTTTGATGATTTTGTTAAAATATCAATCAAACCTGAACACCACTTCAAAAACAATGCGCATAATAATATACTTATCGGGAAATCAAAAACATAGTCAAATGAGCTGATAATACCAGCGGAAGTTCCTTCTCTTGCGTGATCCTTCGTTAACGATAAATTGAGATAATTGAGTCTGGAAAAAGTTTGTATGGTAGACTTTGGTAATATAAATGGCTTATTAAACAGGGCATTTAACCTATACATTCCTGTTTCAAAAGGTATTACTATATTAGGCACATCTGACGATTTCATTTCCTTAGAAGAAGTGTACAATAAACTGTAGTAGTAACTTGAAACTCTACCCAATAATGATACAATCTTATGCTCTATATTGATAGTTCTGGATGTTTCTGAGTTTACTGATGAAAAAAAACTTCCAGCATGCTTAATCCTATTTCCGAAATGGAATGCGCCCAATAAAACAATGAGCAGGACGAGAGCTGAGGCAATCCATTGAAATGACAACTTGAAATTGACAGCCGACGTTTTATATAGGAACTTAACTCGTAACCTTGGAAAATTCATAAAGATGAAAACAAAAAGAGCAAGCAACATTGTTGCAGTACCATTTGCTAACAATAACCCAGAAACCGAAATAAGAAAACTCGCCAATCTATACTTAGACCTTTCATATTCCTTGTGATGTTTAATAACAAAAATATGGTAGAACACATCACATGTAATGATAAGGGGGCATATTATTAAAATAACAATTAAAAAAGTACCGGAATCCAATAACCCACTCGGCCCATAACGATAACCTAACAGTGAATTAAGTGAGACATACAAACCAAGAGCTATACATAGAATAGCAAATAGTAATCTACATTTTAAATATTTTCGCCCAATGGTTGAAGAAATTTCTGAAAATAATTTAGATCTAAAAGATGGAAATCTGACCTTCAAAAGCAATAAATATAGCACATAAGTCCCAAATAGTGATATAAAGAATTGGGCGGTAAAAGGTTCAATTCTATAAACCGGATAGATAATGGAAATTTCCTGAGCATAGTATATATTGCCTATCATGGGGATAATATACATAATTAAAAAGCATACTGAAACTACTTTTTGTCCATTAGTCATCCATAATCCTTTATTTTAAATTACGTAGTCACTACTTTCTGTACATTTTTTGCCGCAAACTTAATAAGACCACTGTAAAGAAGACCAAGATAAAAAGTGTTATATATGATAACAACATACTATATGCACCGCCTATCATCCCAAAGTGCTTTAACAATATTCGAGAGAGAAAAATAGAAGAAACTCCAATAAAAACATTAATTGCTGCGGTATAATACATCTTTTCGAAATAATAATTATACACCGCAAATATTGCATATAGCGACTTAACAAAAAAGGCAAATAGAATGATCAGTGAACAGTAATAACCCGATTGGAAGTGGCTAGAAATGAAATAATGATACAATACTTTATTCGCAACTAACAGTATTATAAACATACCAAAAAGAGCAAGAATCGACACTAAGCTGCTTTTGAAAAAAAGATTGATTTGATTTTTAGATAACAACTTAAATGCGTATGGTGTCCATACTTTAGCAACAATTTGCTCGCAGTTTTCCATTATCATACCTACCTGCTGAGCAAGAGCAAAAATGCCAAGGGCATATAAACTTAAAATATCCTTCATGGAATACCTAAGGTACATAACGATTAAAAACGAATTTATTGAATATAAAATAATGGGTAAGGAATAGGATACTAGGTGCTTCAAGTGAGATAGATTTATATGAAAATAGTACTGGGATACTCCCTTTACTAATTTTAAGGATAACACTCCGGCGACAACATATGAGGCTAATTGACAGAGAAAAAAGTTTGTTACTGACAAGCTTTTAAAGCAATACAACAACATCACTAACACTAAATTTAGCACTGAGAAAACACTTTGGCTATAAAGATATTTTTTTGGATCGTTGCTCATTTGAAATATGATGATTACACATGATAATAGCGATTGGAAAGAAGCACATAAAATGGCGACAACAAACTCAAAACGAGTTATATTTAGTGCGGCAAGTATATAGTGCGAAAAAACAATGCCAGTTAAAATGCAAATAATACCTATTAAAAAATTGTAGTTAACCGCAGTCGAAAAATAACTCTGAAATTGTTCACGACCTACATGGAAAAATTGTTTGCCTATTGCCGCAGATATAGGGCCTGCCTGAACAATACCAATCATTGAAATGACAATCTGAATCATAGACAAAATGCCAAAGTTTTTTGGGCCAAAATACTTACTGAGCAAAATGATTAATAAAAAGGGTATTGCTTTAGAAATTGCTGTTGACAACGAGTAGATAACAAGGTCTTTGCTATGTTTACTAATTATGATTTTTTTTACCGAATTGATATGAAGCATTTATATTCACTATAATAATGTGATAGATTTATCTGTTATTAGCCTTCCAAAGTCCTGAATACAATCAAAGGGCAAAGAACATTTCACACCACCTTTTGGTATACAACTTATCACTTTTTTGTTAGCCAAAAAACCCACTACCATTGCCATGGTTTGGCATCCAACCACCAAGTCACACTTTACAATCTCTGACAATAATGAAACTTGATTACCTATCTCTACTTCAAGGTCAATTCTGTTCTTCACCCAGTTATACTTTGACATTTTTTCAGAAGGGTGGGGACGAATGACTATTTTTTTGTATTGACCACCAAGATGATGAAGATTATCCAAAAAATGATTAATCGCCTCGATTTCAGTATAACCCCAATAGCCGGGATCACCATATTGTTGTTCTGAGTGCACGCTAATTGGCTCACATAAGTACAAAATTTGTTTTTTATCCGAAGGACCTTGCTTAATAGTTGATAATTGTTCTTTAATTTCTTTAAAATAGGGGTTAGGTATAAGATGAATATTTACTTCTGGAAATGTTTTTTTGGCAATATCCATTGCATAATGATCACCAACCCAAATTTCATTGGGTAATATTTTTTCTCCATAACGAACAAATCGCTCTTTATAATTCACCCAGTGATCTAAGAAAGCAATGGTCTTCTTGTTTGCATTTTTAAATGCTTTTATTGCCTGATATTCAAAATCAGTCTGCCAGCCTGTTCCACAAAGAAGAGTATCACAAAACTCAACACCCTGTTCTAAACTGATAACCCTTAACTTGGCTACTTTGTGTTGAAAAACCTTAAGAGCTGGTCCTTTTAAGCAGAAAAGATAATCTTTTTTGTTCTGACAGACGAAGCTTGATAGAATCTCAGCACCACCTGCGTCGTGGGCAAGCACTAAAATTGAATTTTCATAAGAGTTCATAAGAGTGCAACAATTCAGATTAAAGAAAAAGTTCTAATTAGTAAAAATTAACTGATCATTATTTGTTTTTGTCTAAAAAATCTAAAACAACCGAAATATTAACTGGTTTGTTAAGCGAAGCTTTTATTTTCTGTTTAGGTAAATTTCTATAGTTTATATTTTCTTTATCAATCAGGTTTATTGCTTTACAAATAAGGGATATACCCGATTTATGTATAGCGGTCCTAAACTCAAAATAGGTATATTTTTTATTGAAATAGCAACTCTCTTTCATAAGAATAGGGCCAGCATCATATTCCTCACTCATGAAAAATGCCGTATTGAAGATCGTATCACCGTTCAATATAGCGTGTTCAACTGCCGAACACCCTCTGTATTTTGGTAAATAACCTGGATGAACACTGAGCACACCTTGCTCACAACAATCAATTAAACTTTTTGATAACTTTCTGGGCGTCCCAATATTAACCAATAATGAAATATTATTTTACTTTATATATTCCATTAACCTCTCAGAATTGTGAGAACCAAATGAACTGACCTTTATTTGTTCAAAATTTAAATTTTCATCAAATAAAGAGGACTTACTAAATTTGTTCCCAGTTCTAGCATGGAAAACATTAAGCTGATGAGAGCTCAGTTCTAACGTATCAAGAAGCAGAAAGTAGTTACATTCAGTATTTTTTAAGATTTCTGAAATAGTAAGCTTAATTAATGGATGATTTTTTGTACCCAACAAACCTATCTTTAACAATACATTTTACCTTTCTTGCATGGTTAAACCGAGATGACTGTGAATCAGATCAATCAAGTAAAGAAGAATAACACCCCCCTCCTTAATAAGGAAAAGATCATTTTCATTAGTGTCATCTTGCATAAATATTAGACGTCCACAGAGATTCACTGTTCCCAGATGCAAGTTTCTCTTGGAACATTGATAACAAATAATCAATCGCCACAATTTCAGTTTATCCATAATATCAATAATTCCTACTTTGTCCTTCTAATTACGCATTAACCAACTTACAGAAGAAGAACAAAAATTTATCTTTTACCAAAAGGAGGGGCGATTCATCATTATCAAATGCTTAATGAGGAGTGCCAAAAATACAGGAAATAAAACTATTTAATCTAACAAACAAAGCTGAATAAATTTCAGCATCCCTTATACTCAGGACAAGGATTAACTACGAAATAAACCTTTAGCTTGACATAAAAACTCATGCTTTAATATACCAAATTCAACCTTATCAATCCACTCCCCCTCCAAAAACAGATGTTTGCGTTGACAACCTTCTTGCTTCATACCCAATTTTTTCGCTAATTGTACCATACCAATATTACCCTCAGCAGTACCACAATAAACTCTATGTAAATTAAGCTTATTAAAGCCATGTGTCAATAAAATCTGAGATGCTTTAAAAGCAACGCCCTTTCCGTGATGCTTAGAATCACCTATAATAATGGCAAACTCAGCATTACGGTTTATCAATGAAATGTTTTGTAACGATATGTTCCCAACATGCCCATCTTCATTATGGCAGATAGCAAGAACAATTAGTTTCTCAGAATTCGATGAATTAATATATTCCACAAAATCAGACGTTGATTTTGTAAATTTTCCATGTGATGAGAAACGGCAAATATTTTGATCAATAAACCATGATGTATAAGGCCCACCCATATCATCTGCAGATAAAGGCCGCAAATAATAGCTTTCATCAATTCGATACATGATTTTACCTTGAACTAAGTTTGTCATGACAAATTACTCCAAACTTTATTAAATGCCTTAATAATCAATTTCACATCATCTGCTGATAAATCTACCAAACATATTTGTAAGGCAATAAAACTATTATCATGTAACTCTTCTGCAACAGGGCAAATTCCTTTCTCGTAACTAACATCCCGTTTACAAATATCAGAAGACCATGGAAATCCATTAGAACCATAAGCCATTTTTTTCTGAAACATTGGCAATAAATGGATATTACAATATCCAGCAGATATATTTTCTACGCCTTCTGCTTTTAGCGCACGAATGATGTAATCTCTATCGACATCTAAAATTTTGGTGTCTAAAATTAAAGGGTAAATATAATAAACATGTGTGCAATTTTCCCCAACAAGCGGTGTCCTAAGGCCAGACAACCCTCGAAGGCCTTCTGTGAACTGATAGGCATTTCGCTGTTTTAGAGCAATAAGTGAATCGAGTTTTTTTAGTTGCTCAATCCCTATGGCACATTCGATTTCACCAAGCCTGAAATTATAACCGACCATATTGTTAAGATTAGTCACGCCTTTACCTTCAACAACGGCTTCAGCATGATTTCTAATGAGTCGACACCGCTCAGCCAATTCATCATCATTGGTAACTAAAATACCGCCCTCACCAGTATGAATATGTTTATGATAATTTAAACTAAAACCACCAATATCCGCCAATGTTCCCGCATATTTTCCCTTGTATATGGCTCCTGGCGCTTGAGCAGCATCTAAAATAACTTTTAAATTATGTTTTTTTGCAATGGCTAATATGGCATCTAAATCACAGGAGTGGCCAAAAATATCAACAGCCATAATTGCTTTTGTTTGCGGTGTAATATTCGCCTCAATTGACGTGGGGTCTAAACAAAAGGTCTCTGATTCAATATCAGCAAAAACAGGAATCGCATTCCAATGTAAAATAGCAGTTGCTGTGGCACACATCGTCCAGGGGCTAACGATTACCTCATCTCCTGGCTCTATCCCTATCGCCCCTATAGCGACAATGAGCCCCGAGGTCCACGAATTTACAGTTATTGCATGCTTAACTTCAAATTTTTTCTGACACAACAATTCAAATTCTTTAACTTTGGGCCCACCATAAAAATCATCGTGCCAACAACCAAGATACTGGGATAATACACCAGATTCAATAACCTCTTTTGCCGCTTGTTGTTCTTCTACACCCATGGTATTATATCGTTCAAAGGGTTTTTCAATTGTTTTAGGACCACCATTTATAGCCAATATATTTGTTTCTTCAGCAACTTTAATCATGCTAATTCCTTAGAACTGAGGCCTACAGCTTCTGCTGCAATTTTACCTGTTACTTTTAGTGTAGCAATGGCATCATCAGCTGTTGAAACAAAACCCTGGCCAACATTTAGTGATTTGGCCAGTTGATCTACAACATGCCATTGTGATTTGTCCATATCTGAGGGAATCTCTTCAGATTGGTCCGACAAATACGTATAACCAGGCACTATCTTACTTTTATTAGCCTCTGCCCAATTGATCTTTCTTCCACCAAAATCATAACTGAGACGCCCATTTTGAGCATACAGCTCCATGCCATAATGTGAATAATTATCTTCATTTAGAGCTCTGAATAAAACTGATCCCTTTTTATAATCTACGATAACATCAACATCCACATCACCCGATTTAAGCTCACAAATTTTACCGATAGTGCTTGTATTTATTACTTGTCCAAACCAAAAACTAAGTAAATTAACAAAATGCGAACCATTATGCATTATTCCTTTAGAATACCAAACAACACCCCTTACGGGAGCTTTGATTTTACCCGACGCCAGCCTTTTTTTGATTACAAAAACACTGGGTTGTGATCGACGGGGATAGTTGACATAAAGCTGGGCATTATTTTTCTTACACAAATGGGCCATTTTTTCTGCTTCGATCATCTTATATGCCAAAGGCTTTTCACATAATATTGCTTGAGGCTTGAACAGTGTAAATACCTGTTGCATACAACAATAATGATGAGATGTCGGGACTGAAATGATCACAATGTCAGGTGTAAGATTAGATTGAGAAGCACCTTCAATCGAGGTAAAGGCATTACATTGATATCGATCTTTAAAATCAGAACAAAGTTTTTCATCAGGATCAACACCACCGATTAGACTAAAACGAGGATGTAGATGAAACGCCTTGGCATGAGTGAGAACAAACTCATCGCCCAGGCTAAAATCATAGCCCATGCCTATCTGACCCAAACCTATAATCAGAACTTTAAACACTTCACCATCCTATCATCTAAAAACAATAATATAACCCACGCTGACTTCTGTTAAACATTGCTAAAAACGAGCCAAGTCTACAGTAAAAAATCGTCCATAGATGGAATAACTGGTTTATACTTTTCAAAACAATGAAACGAGCCCACCCAAGGTGCCTACACCACACGATTTCAGGTAAGGCACCACAAGATATTGATAATTCATTTATTTTTTTTACAATTACCTAAACACCCCCCTCTTTCTAGAGAACAAGAGGCCATCCGCTCATCACGACAACTCTCATCACCTTTACATTCTTTATCGGCATCTAATACACAAGTGTTGTAAGCATCTGTACATTTTTTTTGACAGGGATTGACATAACAACCGGCCGTAGAACTTTGATGATCAGTCAAACAACTCTTTAAAGTGTCATGAGGACAAGATTTGTCTTTACAGTTAGCACCAATACAGCTTAGCAAACTCGCATCAGCTTTATTAAAGCATCCCCCTTTCTCTGTTTGCGTTTGCGCTAGCGCATAACTAAACACACTCATTCCTAGTATTACAAACCTAGATTCAAATTCAAAAAGAAACATCTTCCCGTAAATGAGGCAGATATGGCATAATCAATTTCTCTTGAATTTAATAAAGGAGAATAAAGCCAATGAAAAAACGTAAAAAGCTTGTGTTTGAAGAAAGAGAAATTATAGAAACGATGTTAAGAGAG
>Ga0213863_10002226_pt1 | contig 13860 bp, 20 predicted proteins | sample PICome_8_FD_160128 | JGI IMG/M metagenome (GOLD analysis project Ga0213863, IMG submission 160128) | Coastal seawater microbial communities near Pivers Island, North Carolina, United States - PICO497 | ecosystem: Environmental > Aquatic > Marine > Coastal | place: USA: North Carolina... | reverse complement strand
ATTATAATATTTATTGTTTCAAACTATCTGAAACGGTATTTTACAGCGTTTTACAACATGTTGTGCCTTACACCTACACACTACCACATGTAGTGTCCACGATACAGTATACCTAACCCCTCTCAACACAACATATAGAGTACACCTTATAACACCTAAACCCTTATAACATATAGAACATATACAGAATATACATAAGGGAAATATAAGAGAGAATAAGAGGGAGATCAAGAGAAAAGAGAGAGCAAAAAGAGTGGATACGGATTGGCCTTTTTAATTAATTATAAATAATAAGAATTCCAGCCCATTAAGTTTTCTGCTTTTTTCCTTGATTTTAAAGGGATTTGCTGCTATAATCTGGACGTGGACCCTTTTGAGATGATTCTGGTATTCGTGGCGTTGGTGATAATTGCACTGACTAAAGGAGAATAAAATTATAAAAAGAATGAGTTTTCGCTCTAGGGTAAATACAAAAAGTTTTTAAAATAATTGCAGGTCAGGACATATTCGCTAAATAAGAATAAAAAAAAGTAAATAAAGCACCTTGCGGCAGCGGCCAGCGTTGCAGGTCGCACGATATCGCCCAAATAACATGAAACAAAAGAGCAAACTCCAATACCCCGAACCGACAGATTCTTTTCGTGGGTTACTAGGATTAAACAAAACAAAATCAAATAATGCAGGTCAAGATATTTCGCCCGAAATAACAGAATCATTTCAAATAAGTGATAAGCCCAGATCGAAGAAAAAAAATTAAATAAACCCAGCTCAAATAACAAGCCGCAAATAATGTGCGTTAGCGGTAACCTACCACGCCGCCCCAGCAAAGTCAAGCAAAAAAACACAAAAACACAACAAAGAAAAAATCGTCGTAAGTGACTGATTGATAGTGAGTTACGGGGCAGCTGCCGCCCGTGGGCCGTAACTCGCTGATAGTCAACGAGTTACGAGGTTTTTATTTAGTGTATTCCTTTACAGAGAGGCAGTTAAACTCCATTGCCCTTTGATCGGTAGGATCTCCAGCCTCCCCAACCTCGACCAAGTCGATAGCCGCAGCCTCCGAAGAGGCTTCGACTTCAAACTGCAAGCGGTTTACTTCCTCCACTATCACTAAGTAGTTTTTAATCTTCATTTGGTAATGGTTTAAAGTTAAAAGCTGTCAAGTCCTGATACTTCACAACGTAAAGAAGGTATTCCAGCACGGCGTCGTGAAGCTCATCCTCATTTTTAGCGTCAAAGACATCTTTGAACGTCACTTCAACTTTCATCTGGTAACGGCTCCTTTCCATAGTCGAGGTAATGCATATGCTGCCTAGCATATTGGTAAACTTTATTCATGGCCTCCTTAATCTCTTCTCTCTCTAAGTTAGCCTCTGACCAGACTAACTCTCCAAGAGGGTAGTAATCTCTCTCATGGAAGTCTATATCATAAAGGAGTTTAACTTGAGCGTCGCTTACCGCTTCAAACAATTCATTGTATTGTCTGCGTAGCCTATCCTCTCCTGACCCATTCATGTGGATCAAGGGCATCGTGTATTTTTCAATCATAATTTTAGCTTTTTCTGTAGTTAAAGGTGAAGTTGATCCCTCGACCATTGATGCCAAGTTGGGAATTCTAATTTTGGGGCCAATTCTGTGTAACCTAGCTCTGTGAAATGTTCATGTAACTCAATCGCTCCATGCAAGCCCACTTCAAAGAAAACTTTTTTCTTTTCGTCAGTATATTCAAAGCAGCAATCTGCTCTCCCCGTCTCACACTTAGTTACTCTAAATGTTTTAGGGAATACCCCTGTCAATTTAACTGTTGGTGCTTCGTTCATCTTTTCTTTGTTCTTGTTTTCTGTCTGCTTGTTTATGGAACCAAGAGGAACCATATTTGATATTTCTCGACTTAAAGAAGTTATCACAAGCTTCATTCACTTGGTTTGATAGTCTCTTCGGGTAAACCTTGCAATGGCCAGAACCAGTTGCTTGCTTTATAATTTCCCTGTACATCTTGTCAGGCATTCCACTATAAGTAATATTTTTTTGCTGCATTTTTATCTTGTTCTGTAGGTTAAAAGCATTAAGCCAACGAAGAGCAGTAAGAGGTCTAACTCTAGCATGGCTCCACAACAAAACCGGTTTCGTCTTTTTTAGCAAGACCTTTTTCAACTAATCCAACGATCACGCCTTTAGGATCTTTGAAGCGTAGATCATTCTCATCACCATTGACAACGGGGTAACCTAGATAAGTTTTAGGTAGTGAGCCACGGAAGACGACGGCGACGTTGCCTCCTAACTCAAGGATTGTTTTCATTTTGTTATCACTAGTCTCCTCACTGCGAGAAAAGGTAAGATGGTAGTTGTCAGGCATTTTGCCATCAAGCCAAGCCCTCATTCTATAAAACCCTTTAGTGTAATCGTAGAAATTCACATTTGGGAACTCTTCAATCAGATTTGTTTTGCTACCCTTGCGGACATTCTCCCAAGGGATATCGCTTGTAAGATTAAGGCGAAAGCACGGAATCATTTGTTTTTTACCTGCGCTAATGATCGCCTTGGCGATTTCAATCCTTAAGTCTGACATGAAAGCAAAGTTATCCTTAAAGAATCTTTTTGTTTTGTTTATCCTAGAGGTTTGCACGTTACTCATGCAGCCACGGCCCGCAGTATCTAAACAAGCGGCACGACAACCTGCGCTTGACCATTGGCAGACATTGAAGCCGGATTTATTAGCAGGAGAAAGATGGAGACCGAAAGTGCGATATCCTAGAGCTTCCCCCTTGAGAGTTTTGGCATTGCCTTTATTTAGTAGCTTCATAATTACCAAGAGCAAGAGTAAAAGATTTTCTGACCGTCTGCAATTTTAGTCTCTGCAGTATCAACAAAAGAAAGGGTGATTTCTTTCTTGTATTCGTCAAACCTAGAATCATGACCGAAAAAGAAACCTTGTGTTTCTGGCAGTAGGTCGTTTTCTGTGTCATAGCCTAGACTTTTAACATCCTCTGAGGAAAGCTCAAGAGGTCCATATTCCATGTCACCCTTGCCACCCTTTGAAATGTAAAGCTTTTGCATCCAACCGTGCAAGGCGTTGTGTTTTCTCCAGTAGGCGATTTCTTCAGAAGCTTCTTCTGAACCTTTTTTGTAAACGCTGAAAGCGTATTGATCTAATCCCATAGCGGCAAGATTATGGCAGGTTTGGGTTTGGGTGCAAGAGCATTTTTTAATCTTTTTTAATTATTTTTTATTGCTTTAGGCTTGACACGTAAAAACGCTGTAAGTCGTTGATTGATAGGGAGTTACGGGCCGGGGCCGGGCCGTGGGCCGTAAGTCATTGATATACAACGAGTTACAAAGAAAAAGCCCCGCCCCCATGACGGAAGGGACGAGGCTTTGCTTATGTCTACCGAAAATCTAGAGGGCCATCCTGAAAAGTTGGATGAGGCCAATGGCCGTGACTAACCCTGAAAGTACAATCGCACAAGTAAAAACGACATTTTCGAAGAAAGTTCTATCTTGTTGTTTCATAGGAAGGTTGCCCCCCTTGCGGGGGGCGTTATGGGCTATGCAGGTAAAACTAGAGCTGATTCCTTATCCTCCTGAGAGATAATCACTGGTGAGTGATTGGCGAACTTATCAAAGATAGATTGCATCCGCATAGTGCGGTCTGCAAGCTTGGTAAGATCGCCACCCTTGAGATTCTCAGTGATGGAGTTGTAGAGGGTCCAGAGAGAACCACCCTTGAATTCCTCGTGACGAGGGTTGCGAAATTCCTCGACAGCTTTGTAGATGTCACGAGCTGGGAAAGCCTTGGCATCGACCAAGTCAACAATCATAGAGGCGGCATCACGAACTTCGGTCTGCTGGTAAGCGTCAATGCGCTTGCCCATATCCTGCCAGTGGGAAGTGACACGGGCAACGGCTGAAGCCAGAACACGGGGAAGGTCACCCAAAATGTGGGTGGTGTGACGGCGAGCAAGCTTAACATCCGAAGAGAAGCAAAGGTTTTCGCAAACCATCATCTGATTACCCGCAGCGATAGAAGCAGCGAAAGACTTGTCGTGAGCATTACGAAGGCCCAAAACAATGCGGCGATCATCGCCAGTAACATCTTGACCCTTAAGGGCGAACCCTCCGAAGTAGCGAAGGCCACCACGAGCAAGAGCGTGTTCCTCTTCGGTCACCTCAAGACCTGCACGGTTGAGAGTGTCACGAGTCATCTTTACCAAGTGGTGATGCGGGATTGGAGTGTGGGAATCTGTCCCCTCTGGGGTTTGAACTCCAGCAAGTTGCTCCGAATCGACTTTGTTTTTTGCGTAGATAAGCATAATAGTAGTTAGGTTGAAAACGAGAGACCATCTCTCGACAAGCGAATTATGACAGAAAACAGTTTATGTGCAATACCTTTTTAATGTTTTTTTAATGTTTCTTTGTAGCTCAGGATATTTCTTGACAAATAACAAAAACCTCCCACGACAACCACAAATAAGCCAAATAATGCTTGACAGCCCCCACCACCCCAGAGACGAAGTCACAAAAAAACCTCGTAAGTCACTGATACTCAATGAGTTACGAGGCGGGGCCGGGGCGTGGCCCGTAACTCGCTGATACACAACGAGTTACGAGGATTTTATTCTTGCCAACGATTTTGAGCGGCTTCCCAGTGGGAATGCTCAGTCTGGGCAGCTTGCTCCAGACCCTCGGCGTAGAAGTGTCTCCAGATCCCGAAAGCCATCGCCCCGTCTTCAAACATTTCTGGGATCACCCACCCACGGTAAGACCTTGGGCAAGTCATGCTCTCCTGACCTCGGAGTCCTGCCTGATAAGCGAATTCGGATACTTGGTTTTGTGTTGCTGTAGCCATGAGGGATGGTAGCTGAAGAATTAGTTTTTAGCAATAACTATTTTAAAAAAAGGCACAAAAAAAGCCCCCTTTCGGGAGCCTTTAAATGATGAGAAGGAGACTAGACCATCTCCCCCGCCAAACCCTGCGAGAAGTAAAATTCAGAATCGCACTCACGGCAATCCCAATCTCGGTTCCGACGACCCCCACCCGTAGCGTCATCCCACGCCTCCGATTTTGATTTTCCATATCCGAGGTACAAGTCCCCGAAATTGATGGAAGACTGGGCGACGATCACGTAGTATTTAGTAGTGTTGGACATGGGAGAATAGTAGTCGCACAATTAGTTTTTGGCAATACTTTTTTTAATTTATTTTTAATTTATTTTCTTAACAAAAAGCTTGACATAAGAAGTTTGCACAGTAGGGAGAAAAACCTCGTAAGTCACTACTAATCAACGAGTTACGGGCCGGGGCGGGGGCGTCGCCCGTAACTCCTTACTAATCAGTGAGTTACAGCGTTTTATTCGTGTCAAGTAAAAAGTGGCATATTTCTGCGAGGGCTATGCCAGACCCACGATCACTCCTTATTTAACGTCTTACGGATCGCTTAACCGTGTTTATACTCACTTGACGAAATTTTAGTTAGCGGGGGAGAACTCTTTCCCGCAAGTGTTGCGGATTTGCTTAAGCATCTTCGCCCCATCATGGCGGCTGAGCTTTACAAACTCCCACTGATCCCAATCTTTGTTTGCTACCCTGAGATGCAGGGTTGGGTTTCCAGAAGGGTGGATAGTTAGAATTAGATCTCTTGTGCGGTAGTATCGTGTCTTGGTCATAGTGGTATTATAGTGCGGGTTGAGGGCGAATGAAAAGGTTTATTTTGTTTTTCTTGGGGCGGGGGAAGCCCAAGGGCAATCGCTAAAGAAAGGGATTGGTTCTTCCTTGGCGAACTCCTCAGAATTCTTTCTGAACTGAGCTTTGCGCCGATCAATGAGATCTTGAACTTCTTGTGAGCGAGTGGCGGGGTAAGGCTTGTTTTGCTTCATGTGAGAATTATACATTAAAAAACAGTTTAAGAAAAGCTTTTTCTGCTATTATTTCGAATTATTTTTCTTCGACGTATTCAATGACATCGTGATGGAAAGACTCGGCATTCCACACCCCAGCCTGTAAAGAGCCTTCATATTCTTTTCCCTTATAAGAGAACTCTACAAGCCAATCGGCCCACTGATCAGGCCGAAGAGTATCAGCAATTTCAATGAATGTTAGATCGGAGACTAAGGAAGTTTGAATTTCTTTCATGCGTAGATTTTAAGATATTACAGACCAAAAGAAAAGCTTTTTCTACTATAAAACGAAAGTTTTTTATGCGGCTGACAGATTAAGGATCTCTCTCGCCTTCTTCCTCTTGTCTTGGCTGTAGAAGAAAGTAACCATCTTACCGCCTATAGAAGCATAAGAGAAAGCTTTAGAACATTGATAACCGAGCTTTTCAACACGCTTTGAGGTATTCTCCAGAATGAGATCAGCAAACCTGTCGGTGCTATCACCAACTTTTAAACCTTTGATTGTGGACAATGCCCAACGCTTAGCCTTCTCACTAGAAGCGAACTGTCGAGGGAATGCGGAAAAGGTAACTGCGAATTCAATTCTAATCTTTTGTTTCTTCTGTCTGGCAGCAATCTGTCGCTTAACCTCTTCGTTTATGCCCCTATTGAAAGACTCATAAGCTACCTTAAGACCGCAGAAGTCATACCACACGAAAACAAAGTCATACTTAGACTCATCATATTCCAAGGTGGTGATATCCCCACAAACTGCGGTAACTTTGTTTTTGAATCTAGTTGATCTAATTTGATCTTCTATTCTCCAGACTGTCAACTGATCTGTATTCATAGAGATAACATCGCCATACTTAGACAATTCTTTTTCATGCCCTAGGTAACCCTCGCAAAGCGTGATAGTTAAAACCCTTTTGCCTTGCAAGTGTGCTTGCTTCACCTCGTCAGTGATCTGATCTCTGATGATTGATTTTTCTGGCTTCTCTTGGATGGTGGTCATTCCTGTTTCGCTATACATATTGGTGTTGTGTTTGAACTGGGAGAATCCTACCAAAACGGCACACTATAGCAACACAATTTTAAATGTTTTTTTATTATTTTTTATTAGAAAAAGCTTGACAGACTCTTAGATTACAGTATGGGAAAAACCTGCGTAACTCACTATCGTTCAGTGAGTTACGGTTCGGGGCGGGGCCGTCGCCCGTAACTCGTTGATACTCAGTGAGTTACAACGTTTTTTATTTTATTGATTTATTTCTTGACATGGGGAGAACCCGCCCCCCACCACAGGGGACGGGCTATACACACAACACACACTTACAAAAAGAATTTGAAGATGCCAACCCAGCGGCTCCTGACATTTTGGATCCCGGCAACTTGGAGAGTGCGGAACTTGCGCTCGCCCCCGTCATCGAGGTCACGAGTGGCGGCTACAAGGTAACGCTTGTTCATAGCGGAGAAGGCGTCTGTCTCTACGCTCTCCACTAGGAAGTTCCTGATTCCACTCACCTTGACAGTAGATTCGCCAGAGTTGACATAGGTCACGATGCTATTCGTGACAAGCTCCTCCAGCTCTGCGGGAGACATCTTGTAGAAGTTGCGAAGCTTCTGCTTGTCGGACAGGTTATCCCAGAGGATAACAAAAGCGGAGATCAGAGCAATGATGCCGATGATGGCGAAAGCTACTGGTGTGAGGTTAGAAGAGAGGGCTTGCTGGATGGTGTCTAGTATTGTTTGCATAACGGGATTTTAGTTGAACAGGTGGTTGAGGTCAATGCTATTTTTGAATTTTTTTTCGAGATCTTCGGAGTGGTCGATCATCTCCAAGTTGCCAGCGATGACAAGCGTGAAGATGACCCCTGCGATGGTGAGGATAGAGTTCATACTACTTAGAGGATTTGATGAGGAGCTTAGCGATCTTGTTACTGACAGAAAGCATCTTGCGGGTTGGCTGCACGGGAATCCCCTTGAATTCCGAATTGAAACGGTAAGAGAGGAGTTTGCGAGCTTGGGATTTGAGTTCCTTCTGGTATTCTTGTTGCTGTGTCATGTGAGAATTTTAGTTGAATTGTGGGTTGGGTGCAAGCACTAATCGCATCTTTTTTAATTTATTTTTCGATGCTGTGAAACCGGACGGTTTTCCAAACGTGCTTGTTCCCGGTCTTGCTGTCGTGACTCTTGTCAACAACCTTGCACACTGCGAACCCGTCACCAATGCGATCAATGCTCTTGAGGATATACATCCGAACGTTCTGGCTGTTGGAAGTGTGGTAAGTGAACTGCTTATTGGTTAGGCTAGCGATGTTGTCTTTTGTGATCATGCGAGGATTTTACTCCAAGGATCGACTAAACACAAGATCTTTTTTGCATTTTTGTGCGTTATTTTTGCCTAATAGACCCACCCCATTAATTAGAAAAAAAGGTGCTTGACAACTGACAAAGCGGCGGGGGGAGTGAATTCTCATTATATAAACGGCCCCCACCCCATTTAATAAAACGTGGCCGCCGCCAACCAAAGTAAATATATAAAAACCAAAAAAAAAGTGTAACATACTGTATGACATACCGAAATATGCCCGTGTCTGTCGGCGGTGTAAGTATATTGCCAGCCCAGAGCGTATCTGTAGATTACTCTACGAGTTTTGAAGCTAACCGGAAGTTGGGGTCTTCTATTGACCAGAATGACCAGTTGAGGTTTGTGGGCGATGCCCCATGTAGCATAAGTCTATCTTTTGTTTTGTTCGAAGGGTTTGACGAAGCTGCTTATGAATTCCTAAGTGACAATGTTAACTTGACTGGCAGTCTAGGTTACACAGTGGATATCGGGGGGAATTCTTTCTCTAATTCTTTTTTAGATGATTATAGTGTTTCAGTGAGGCCATTTGAGCCTGTGACAGTGAGTGCCAAGTTCACGAGCTATACTCCAAGCACAGCCGCAATTACTTCTGCTAACGAGGAAACATCTTTGAATACGGCATTGGATAGTAATCAAATAGTATATGGACACACATGTTCTGTGTTGGGGAACGGAGGCTCTGTTTTGAATACGGATGTCTTGAGTGACATAAGCTATAAAAAAAATTATAATAGAAGCCCCGTTTATACCTTGGGCGCTTCTGCTGCATCAAGTCATTTGGTGGATGGGGCCGAAGCTGTTATGACTATCGAGTCCACAGGTCTGAACTCTTTGATTAATTATGATGGAACTAAGCTAACATCCTTCTTCACGATAGATCTCTCTGATTCGGCTGGCCAATCTATAACTAATTTTGGTAATATCACCATGCCGAGCGGCAGTTCTGTGACCGCCCAGAGCTATAATGTGGCTGGTGGAGACACTTTAGCTGCGAATGCGACGATTACACATGTAATTCTCTAAAATCAGGTGTAATATAAGTACATATGGCTCGCAAAAAGTCGGAAGAGAAGAAGGTGTCATTTGACATGATGGCAGAGTTTGAGAAATCAATCAAATTCAATAGAAGAAGATTTAGATTTAGCACCAAACAAAAAAAATTCCTAGAAATCATATTAGACCCCGAATCAAAGATTATATTTGTCTCAGGGCCAGCTGGTAGCTCAAAAACGTATATGTCATTGTATGGCATGTTAAAATTGATGGAGGAGAACTTCGATAGGGATATTTTGTATGTCCGAAGTATTGTTGAGAGCGCAGACCGTGGTTTGGGCAGTTTGCCCGGTGATATCACAGAAAAGTTCGATCCGTTCCTAGGACCGCTCCATGATAAGATGGAAGAGATCATTGCGCCCGGAGATGCGACATTTCTCAAGCAAAAGGAAAAAATATCGGCAGTTCCCATAAATTTCTTGCGTGGAGCCAGTTGGCAGAACAAATTAATCTTCGCAGACGAGGCTCAGAACTTTACGCTGAAAGAATTGACCACTTTGATCACCAGAATAGGTGAAGACAGTAAAATTATCATTGGAGGTGACTTTTTTCAGAGTGACATAAACGGAAAGAGCGGGTTTAAGCCTATGTTCGACAAATTCGATGATGATGATGCCAAAGAAATGGGGATTCATACATTTAGTTTCAATGAAGGTGATATTGTCCGTAGCAAGATACTGAAATTCATCATTAAGAGGTTAGAAGAGACAAAATAGGTGTAAGTAGAATTTACTACTTAACTTATTATAATAAAGATAATGAACCATATATTTTGTTTCAACTGTGGGAATAAGATTCAGTACAATCTGTCTAAACCTAATTTCTGCACAAGTTGTGGGACTTCATTAAAGACGGGAGAATCCTCTGCTTCGGTGGCTACACCTACTAAGCCATCCAAAAATACTAAAATTCAATCTCTTTCTGAAGATGAGACAGATGCTGAGTTTGTTCCCGATATTAGCAAGATAGAAGTGGAGACGGAGCAGTACGGAGGTTCATTCACTATAGGTTCTCTGGCAGGAGAGAAAACTCGGCCAGAATTTCAAGGAAGAAACACTTATGATATCGATGAGTTCACTAAGTAATGTCAGAGAAGAAAGTATACGAAGATTTTTCGGATCTGATAAATATTGCTATAAAAAGACAAAGGTCTAGGTGGCGATTAGACGCAGTTAAGTGGTTTGACTTCGAAGATGTGGAACAAGTCATAAAATCTCACATATATGTCAAATGGCACATGTGGGATCAAGAACGACCTATAGAGCCGTGGCTAAATAGAGTTATAACAAACAAAATGTGGAATCTTATAAGAAACCACTACGGTTCTTATGTGAAGCCTTGCGTCTACTGCCAGTATGCCAGAGATAATAACTGTCTGTTCACCCCTACTGGGGATCAAGATACAACTTGCGCCGAATATGCAAAGTGGGCCAAGAAAAAGAAATACGGCTTAGAACTTAAGACCGCAACCTCTATTGAAGAAGCTCAGATTCAAGTCGGGAGTAAAATGGATGATTACATCGACTATGAACATTATTTTAAAAAATTAGACGTGTTTATGAAGAAAAAGTTGTCTGAGCAACATTATACGGCTTACAAGATGATTTTTTTTGAAAAATACACAGAAGAGGAGGTCGCCCTATTTATGGGGTATAAAATAAGCGCCTCTAATGCAAAACTAGGTTATCGACAAGTAAAAAACTTAAAAAGGAAATTCTACGAAGTAGCCTCAAACATAATGAAAGAGCAAGACATTTTTGGACATGAAACTGACAAGTGAGCAAGAAACCTTCTTGAAGGAGAACTCAAGTAAAATATTGGACCTTATCGAACTAACAAAAAAATGTTTCGATGACGATTCCTTAGATGGCCGATCTAAAGAAGGTCGTGCTGTTCGAAAGTTTTTATCAGAGAACGGTATAACTTATAAGACAACTAGGCGCAAACCAGCCAAAAAAATTGAATTCACAGAGCAACAAAAGGAATTCATCATGGGTCAGGCTGAAGATGGGCTTTCTTCGTTGGAGATTGCGAAGTTGATCTTCCCAAACAAAGATATACGGCCACTAAGTAATGAACAACGCCGGGTTCTTTCTTATATACAAGAAACAAACCCGGATTTTCTACCTTCACAAGACGGAGGGGCTGTAAATGATTACACGGCTCCGAAAAGCTCTAGCCGAATTGTAAAAAAAATAAACGATTCAACAGGTATAGGGCTAGATGACTCCAAACTAAACCGTCAAAAACAAATTTGTGTGCATAAATTAGGAATTAATTTAAGTAACAGCCGTTTTTTAAAAATTATCAATAACTATTTGAACAAACAAGACCGTGAGTTGTTTGAGCAGGAGTTTATCCGTCTTACTTGGGATAAGCCTGATTTGACCGCTGACGAGCTTAACCTCTATTTGAATGTCTGTAAAGAGGTTATCAACCTAGAGGTCGTCTCAGCGCATCTGAACAAGCTTAACGAGATGTTTGACGTTGCTGATGACCAGACTGAGATGACTGTCCGGCTAGCAGAGATCATCAAGGCAAAATCACAAGAATATCATCAATGTGAGACCCGCATCGAGAATTTAACGAAAAAGCTCCAAGGAGACCGTGCAGAGCGGATGAAAAAGAATCAAAAAGATCATGCCTCATTTTTGGCTATCGTTCAGATGTTCCAAGAGGAAGAAGAGCGTCAAACCATGATAAAGATGGCTGAGATGCAGAAAAAGATAATTAAAGAGGAGGCCGAACGTTTAGAAGGTATGGCTGAGTGGAAAGCCCGTGTATTAGGAATTAGTCAAGACGATGCAATTTGAATGTAAAGAATGTGGGAAGTTGTTTGGTAGTCAACGCAGTTTACACACCCACCTAAAAGCTCATGACATGTTCATGGGTGAGTACTACGTCAAACACTATCCACGTTATGACAAGTTGACGGATAAGCCTATAGAGTTCAAGAATGTAAAACAATATTTTTCATCCAATTTTAATCGCCCTGCAAACATGTTGAAGTGGTGCGACACAGCGCCCAAACATGAAGCAAAGGAGTTTGTATTGGAGCAACTTAAAAAAAGACTTGAGGAGAAGGAGCTTAGCCTAGCTCCATCTAGTATATATTTAAAAACTGCTAAACTTCCTACCCTTGATATCATCAAGGATTTATTTGGCAGTTATGGTCTTTTATGTAAAGAGCTAGGGGTGGAGCCAGCGTACAAGGAGAAATTGTGCGATGAATTTTTTGAGGATTATAATAATGCAGATATTTGCATCGATACGAGGGAAAACAAACCTTTGAAGTTTACTAACTCCCAAAGCATGAAGTTGGATTTCGGGGACTACACGCTTACACCTAGCACATACACCTTCACACATGTTGAGAGAAAGTCCTTTAATGATTTCGCCACCACTGTAACCAATGGCCATGAAAGGTTCCTGAGGGAGCTTGGTCGTTGTAAAAGTGTTGGATGTTATATGTTTATTGTAGTCGAAACCAATTTCAGCAAACTTGGGAAGACTAATAATTTCGCATACAAAAGATTCAATCTTGATTATGTGTTTAATAAGATGAGGAGTATCGAGGCCCAATACGCTGATTGTTGTCAGTTCGTATTTAGCGGGTCTAGAAAAGACAGTCAGGAGCTTATACCAAAAATTCTTTGTTTAGGAAAGAAATTATGGAGAGTTGATCTACAATACTTTTGGAATAAAATTTTAGAAAAAAATGAGTTGGACAGAGGGGAACCAAAAACTATACAAGAAGTTTCAGAATACAAATCAAGAAATACTTTCAAAAGAAGGTTATATCGAAGAAGGCGAGGCTAAGTTACTTTTATATAAGTTTCTAAGAGAGAACCCATCTTTTACATCTGAATTATTTACAGGTGTAAAGTTATTCCCGTTCCAACATATGGCTATTAAGTCTATGATGGAAACTGATTACTTTTTAGGGATATGGAGTCGAGGCATGAGTAAATCATTCTCCACTGCTGTGTTTGCTATACTAGATGCCATAATGAATCAAGGTGTACAGATTGGGATTATATCGAAATCATTCCGTCAGTCCAAGATGATCTTTAAGAAGATTGAGGATATTGCGAAAAGCCCCAAAGCTGAATTCTTATCTCAATGTATTACAAGGACATCGAAGATGAACGATGAGTGGGTTATGGAGATAGGGACTAGTAGTATTAGAGCCTTACCTCTAGGTGATGGAGAAAAGCTCCGTGGTTTCCGTTTCCAAAGGATGATTATTGATGAGCTTCTTCTTATGCCAGAGAAGATTTACAACGAGGTTATTATGCCATTCCTTTCTGTTGTAGAGAACCCTACTGAAAGACAAGAGGTTTTTGATCTTGAAACAAAAATGATTGAAGAGGGCGAAATGACGGAAGATGAAAGAACCCGTTGGCCAAATAACAAAATTATTGGTTTATCATCGGCATCTTATAAGTTTGAGTACTTGTTCAAGTTATACCAACAATATGAGAACTTAATTATCAATGAAAATAATCAAGATGGCGCTCACCGTGTTATTATGCATTTCAGTTATGATTGTGCGCCCCACAG
>Ga0213863_10002224_pt1 | contig 13864 bp, 12 predicted proteins | sample PICome_8_FD_160128 | JGI IMG/M metagenome (GOLD analysis project Ga0213863, IMG submission 160128) | Coastal seawater microbial communities near Pivers Island, North Carolina, United States - PICO497 | ecosystem: Environmental > Aquatic > Marine > Coastal | place: USA: North Carolina... | reverse complement strand
CCAAATCGGCTTTGCGGGCAACAATGGCACCGCTATCGGTGATGCCATTGGGCTTGCTGTGAAACGCATGCAAGACCGGCCAGAAAACCATCGAGTGGTTATTCTGCTAACCGATGGTGCTAATAACGCCGGAGAGTTGGACCCTCTTGAAGCCGCAGAGTTGGCCCGCCGAACCAGAGTAAAAATTTATACCATTGGCATGGGTGCAGAAGTACAGGAGACCTGGGGCCTATTTGGCAGAAAAGTCAGTAATCCCAGCGCAGATCTGGATGAAGCCAGCTTGACCAGCATTGCCGAAACCACCGGCGGCCAGTTTTTCCGCGCTAGAGATCCACAAGAGTTAGCTGCGATCTATGAGCAACTCAACCGCCTAGAGCCCATTGATCAAGAGGCCGAAACCATCCGGCCCATTGCCACATTATTCCACTGGCCACTGGCCGCAGCCTTTGTATTAAGTCTGTTTTTGGCTCTGCTGGTTGGTCGCCGAGGTGCCCATGTCTGAATGGCTGACGGGCATTGAGAACATCCACCTTCTGAGGCCTTGGTGGCTTTTAGGAGTAGTTCCCGCTGCAATAGCGCTAGGCCTTTATCAATGGCGCAAACGCAGTGCTGGAAACTGGGAACAGGTGATTAACCCAGCGTTACTGCCCTATCTAATGCAGGGTGACAATAATGACCAGAGCAGCAACAGTAAACGCAACCTCTTTGCCTTAGGTCTGGCCTGGCTACTGTGCTGTGTTGCCCTAGCTGGACCTACTTGGCAGCAACTGCCTCAGCCGGTGCACAAACAAGACAGTGCTCTGGTATTAGTTTTCGACCTATCTCCCTCCATGTTGGCCGAAGATATTGCTCCCAGCAGACTGGTGCGAGCCCGATACAAGCTAATAGATATTCTAAAAAAGCGCCGGGAGGGCTTTAGCGCATTGGTTGTCTATGGTGGTGAAGCCCATACTGTGTCGCCACTAACTGAAGATAGTAATACGATTATTAGTCTGGTTCCCATTTTGCACCCGACATTATTGCCCGAGTACGGCAGTAATACTGAGGACGCAATTGAAACCGCTATTAATCTGGCCAGCAACAGTGGCTACAATCGCGCCGACCTATTGCTGATCACCGATGGCGTTGCCAGCTCAGCGCTCAATACTGTGCAGTCGATGGTGGCCAGTGCCGGCGAATTCCGACTCTCGATACTGGGGGTTGGCACCAAACAAGGGGCACCTATACCCCTCGGCGACGGTGGCTTTGTCAAAGATCGTAGCGGCGCGATTCTAGTGCCAAAACTGGACTCAACCTCGCTGCAAAGACTGGCGACAAATAGCGGCGGGCAATATCGTAAAATCAGCGCCGATGATAGCGATATCAATGGGCTGCTAGAGGCTAGAGAAACGCTGTTTACCGAGACCACTAGAGAGCTGGATCGATCCTTTGACCTTTGGGATGATCAGGGATTTTGGATCATTCTGCTCTTGGTTCCGTTGCTGATCCTCTGCTTCCGCAGGGACGCCATTGCCATAATTTTAATAGCACCATTGTATGGCCTCTCCAATCCCGCCGACGCATCTCTTTGGCAAGATCTATGGCAAACGCCAGATCAACAAGGTGCACAGGCTCTGGAGGCAGGCGATGCCTCTGGCGCTCAAATGTTATTTGAAGATACCCAATGGCGTGGCAGTGCGGCCTACAAAGCCGGGGATTTTGAAAGCGCTATTAATGAGTTTGCCGCAAGCGATAGCGCTGATAGCCATTACAATCGCGGCAATGCACTGGCCCGAACAGGCAACCTAGATGACGCCGTGAATGCTTACAATAGAGCCTTGGAGCTCAACCCTGAAATGGAAGACGCGCTCGCCAATCGCGACCTGATCGAGCAACTTAAAAAGCAGCAGGAACAGCAATCTGAACAAAACAGCCAAGATCAGCAACAATCTAAACAGGATCAGTCGGAACAGGGGCAACAACAACCTGAAACCGGTGAGCAATCTCAGTCTGAGCAAGAGCCTCAGCCAGGTGAGGAGCCTCAGCCAAATGAAGAGCCTCAGCCAGGTGAAGAGCCTCAGCCAAATGAAGAGCCTCAGCCAGGTGAAGAGCCTCAGCCTAATGGAGAGCCTCAGTCCAACGAAGAGCCTCAGCCAGGTGAAGAGCCTCAGCCCAATGAAGAGCCTGGGGACAGAGAACAATCCATCGCCCAACAGCAAGCACAGGAGAGTGCCGAACAAGACAAATCTGGTGAGCGGCAAGAGATCGAACAAATACTGCGTCGTGTGCCCGATGATCCGGGCGGATTATTGCGGCAAAAATTTCGCCATCAGTCACAACAGCGTGCACTTGAACAGCGGCGACCCAAACCACCAAATGAACAAGAGCGCTGGTAAATGAACACAACAAGCACATCGACTTTGTTAACCTTTTTCCTGCTGGTTATCGCCACTGCCAGTTGGGCAGATCTCAGTGCAGTAGTCGACCGCAATGTATTGGACAGCAACGAAACCCTGCGGCTGGTCGTTCGTCATGACAGTCAGGCCATGAACGCTGAACCAGACTTCAGCCCCCTAGAGAAGGACTTCGAAATACTCTCCAGCAACCGCCAACAACAGTATTCATGGGTTAACGGTCAATCTGAGTCCTATACCGACTGGACATTGGTGCTGTTACCCAAGCGCACCGGCATTATTCTGATTCCCTCTTTAACCTATAACCAAGAGATCAGCAATGCATTGGAAATTCGGGTTCGAGCCGCATCAAACCAAGTCGGTGCAGGCAAACAACCGATCTACACAGAAACGCTGGTCGACAAAGAAGCCGCCTACGTGCAGGAGCAAATAATACTCACTCACCGGCTTTACACCTCGGTAAAACTGACTGACCTGAGTCTCTCCGAGCTCGATGTTAGCAACGCCATTATCCAGCGTATTGGTGACAGTCAATTTCAAAAGATCATCAATGGCCGCAACTATTTAATCGTAGAAGTAAAATATGCTCTGTTCCCTCAGACTAGCGGCAAACTGGACATTCCTCCCCTTAGGTTTGGCGCCTACGAGTCAAACAACCGAGGGTCCTTTGGCGGGTTCTCCAGTCGTGGCAATAAAATATTTCGCACCACAGAGGCCAAAACTATTGATGTTTTGGCTGTACCTGCTCATATCAGCCCAAGTCAATGGATGCCTAGCTCAAAGGTACAGTTAACTGAACAATGGAGCGCTGACCTAGACCAGTTGACCGTAGGTGAGCCCATCACTCGTACCATTGAGATAAATGCGGCAGGACTTACCGGCGCGCAGATACTGCCTCTATCGATCGACGATAGCGATGCCTACAAGAGCTACCCGGACCAACCCAGATTGGATGAGCAAGCAAATCCAGAGGGCATCTTGGGTTCCCGTATCGAAACTCTGGCAATGGTACCGAGCAGAGTCGGTCAAGTGACATTCCCCGAGATTAAAGTACGCTGGTGGGACACCGTTAATCAACGAATGCAAACCACTCTCCTTCAGTCGAAAACCGTTAACATTGTCCCTGCGATCAATGAGCAGCCTAATGACACAATCACCGCACCGACAACGCTTCAAACTCTGCCTTTAACACCTCTGGCAATAGAGTCTAGCGACAACCAACCAAACCAACTAATGAAATGGTCAATGACATTAAATGTACTATTGATTGCCGCTCTGGTGAGCCTTTTACTGTTCAGACGCCAGTCAAACCGCCCATCAAGACGCTCCGTTAACAACGAGGCGGATGAGCAAGCCCAGCTGAATCTGGTGCAAAAACTTAAGAGCATTGAAGCCCAAGCTAAGGGTCATAACCTACCTGTAATGCGAGAAAAAATTCTCGACTGGGGCCGTAGCCTCTACCCCCAAACCAAAACTCTAAAACAGCTGGCCAAACAGCTGAATGATGAGTCGTTGCAACAAACGCTTGACCAGCTAGACGACCAGCTTTACAAACATGAATCAAGCAATGATCTGGACATAGATCTTTTAATTCAAAGATTGAAATACCACACCGCAAAGGCTGGCGCCCAAAAACACAAAAAGACCCAGGGGCAAGGACTGAAGCCTCTCTACCCCGGCTAGCAATAATAAAAAAACGGAGGCAATTAGTGACAGATAAAAAAAATAATATGTCCGCACAAAATGCAAAAGACTACTGGCAAGCCAATTTGCGCCTGTTAGCAAAGTTACTCATTATTTGGTTTGCCGTTTCATTTGGATGCGGAATTCTGCTTGTAGACTGGCTGGATCAATTCTCTTTCTTTGGCTTTAAGCTTGGGTTCTGGTTTGCCCAGCAGGGGGCTATCTATGTCTTTGTCGCACTGATCTTTGTTTACGCTTGGCGCATTCAGATTATCGAACGTCAATACGGTGTTAGCGAGGACTAAGAATGAGCACTCAATTGCTGACCTATTTATTTGTAGGCTTATCCTTCGCCCTGTATATCGGCATTGCCATCTGGTCCCGCGCGGGCTCTACCAGAGATTTCTATGTGGCCGGAGGCGGCGTTAACCCAGTGGTTAATGGTATGGCCACCGCCGCAGACTGGATGAGTGCAGCTTCGTTTATTTCTATGGCTGGTATTATTTCTTTTATGGGCCGAGACGGCTCTGTTTACCTACTTGGATGGACTGGCGGCTATGTGCTACTCGCTCTTTTGCTAGCGCCCTATCTGCGCAAGTTTGGTCGCTTCACGGTGCCCGACTTTATTGGTGAACGCTACTACTCCAAAGTCGCACGAGTGGTTGCGGTTGTCTGCCTGATCTTCGTTTCCTTTACCTATGTCGCAGGTCAAATGCGCGGTGTTGGCATTGTGTTTTCGCGCTTTTTGGAGGTGGACCTTACCACCGGCGTGATTATCGGGATGGCCGTGGTATTTATGTATGCGGTGTTAGGCGGCATGAAAGGCATCACCTATACTCAAGTGGCACAGTACTGTGTGCTGATTTTTGCCTATATGGTCCCCGCTATCTTTATCTCCATTATGATTACCGGCAATCCAATACCACAGCTGGGTTTTGGCTCAGACGTTGCCGATGGGTCTGGCCTCTCAGTGCTGGAAAAACTCGATAGGGTATCCAAAGATCTTGGATTTAGTGCCTACACCGAAGGCAGTAAGTCCACCATAGATGTCTTTGCCATTACTGCGGCATTAATGTTCGGCACCGCTGGTCTGCCCCATGTTCTGGTGCGGTTTTTTACCGTTCCCAAAGTGTCTGATGCGCGCAAATCTGCCGGCTACGCTTTAGCCTTTATCGCTATTCTTTACACCACAGCTCCAGCAGTGGCATCGTTTGCTCGGCTTAACCTTGTAGATACAGTGCATAACACCAGCTACGAGCAGGCGCCCCAATGGTTTAGCAACTGGGAGAGTACTGGCCTTGTGGGTTGGGAAGATAAAAACAATGATGGTGTGATGCAATACAGCGCAGGCACTGACAATGAAGTAAAGATTGATCGAGATATTATGGTCCTCGCCAACCCAGAGATCGCTAACCTGCCGGGCTGGGTGATCGCATTGGTTGCGGCTGGGGGCGTGGCGGCCGCACTTTCCACCGCGGCCGGCTTATTATTGGTGATCTCTAGCTCCATTTCTCATGATCTTCTCAAGCAAACCCTTATGCCCAAAATCACTGAAAAACAAGAATTGCTATTCGCCAGAATGGCCGCTGCAGTGGCAGTCTGTATTGCCGGGCTATTCGGCATCTATCCACCAGCCTTTGTCGCCCAAGTTGTCGCCTTTGCCTTTGGCTTGGCAGCCGCCTCCCTATTTCCCGCTATAGTGCTGGGAATATTCAGCAAACGTATCAACAAAGAAGGGGCTATCGCTGGTATGTTGATGGGCCTGATATTCACCTTTACCTATATTGTCTACTTTAAATTTGCTGCGCCAGAATTAAACAATGCCGATTATTGGCTGCTGGGCATTTCCCCAGAAGGGATTGGTTTAGTCGGTATGTTGCTCAATTTCGCCGCAGCTTTTACTGTTAGCCGCTTTACTGCACCGCCACCAAAACAGGTGCAGGACCTGGTTGAGGATATCCGTATTCCCTCTGGGGCCAGCGCAGCCAGTTACCACTGAGGGTAACTGGCGATTCTCTTGAGTACCGCTGTGCAATGACCCTTCAATCTTAGCTGCTCAAAATTTAAGCAATATTAGGGCAAAAGCGTCATTTACCGTTTACAATCAACTAAATTTAGTCAATAACTCGAATTTGGCTCAGTTTTAGGGACTTTTATATCAATTGAGAAACAACGACTGGTCGAGATTGTCGGATAACCAAATTGGTTACTGTAATCGACATCGGAACCAGGCCTTTAGAGGCAGCTTTTAATGGCCTTAATATAGAACAAAGAGGCATCAAAAAGTTAGTGGCAATATGGAATTTGCCTGCACTACTAGCTATTGATTAATACACAGGCAATAACTAAGGAGCGAGAAGCGTGAGAAAATCAGAATCGAAACTACCAGAAGAACTCGAAGGTGCAAAAGAGACTTTTCTGGATGCAATCTACGGTGAACAGTCTCAACTAATCAATTCTGAAATAGCAGATCAACCCGAATTTACCGCCAACATTGAAAAACGCTTAAAGGATGTGGGTAACCACTGCCACGGCAATGTCACTAGAGCTCTGCAAAAAGACGCCAGCATAAGCGAGTCGACCAAAAGGCTAGCAGATTCTCTGGCAGCCAAACTCATGGCTATATAATCACAGCCAGATTGCCAGGTTTATGGCAAAGCATTAAACGTTAACCAGCTCTTCATTTTACTGAATTCAGGCCCAGTGAGCTTTACTGCCCCTGTAATTCACCCTATCTGATGGTCATCGGTTTAAAAGTTCATAAATGGAATGAATAATAAGGCAGGAGAGCCTGATGATTTTTGATGAAAATGGTTACGAAGAGGCACTGTCTGCCACCCAGGCAATGGCAGATCTCACCGCGAAGACTGTGGGTAAAATTTATATCGATGTAGCATTATTTAAAGAATGTTATATCTCGGCAAAGTATTCCTGTGATTTCCACGGAACCAGTGGCCCGGCCAGTCATATCAAGCAAATTGGACACTTGGTGTTCTGGATTCTAAAACTGCGGCCTTTTTCCTTGGGCTATGCCTTTGCCGAACAGCTTGCCTGCGTGCTAAAGCTCAAAGACTTTATGTCACTGATTGAAAAAGACTACAAAACTCAGGAACAACGGTCTGCACTGTTCTTTATCAACGAACATCTGGCCATTGTGATAGCCCAGCATCTCATTGATAAGGGCTTCGACGATATTATTGCTCAACAGGGAGACAACTGGGCGGAGAAGGATAATCTGAATAACCTTAAAGAAGCCAATGCTCGGCGGGTAGAACGCACGGCTGAAGACATGGCAATGTCTTTCAGAGAGCACAATTTCACATCCAGAGCTATGGCAATGATGTTTCATCTTGCGTACTCAACCGGTTATGAATCCTGATGACCCCAAAGCAAGACAAGCCATCCCCCTGCCCTCGAGCCTTTTGCCTTAAAGTAATCGCCGCCCTTTACCTACTGGCTATTATCGTTTTGTTGCTCTGCCTAAACGCAGAGTCTAAAAGCGACTGTAGCGGTGGCTATATTATGCTGGGAGCCGCTTTGTTTACTATTTTTGGTGGGTTACAGGGATTCTTTGTATTGCAGGCCAAATCACCGAAAAAAGATACTCTGAATATTATTTTGGAAAAAATTGCCACCGTTTGCGACATTGACTTTGAGGTTATTCAGCAGGCCAAAACCGTTAAAGTCCCAAAGGTGCTGATTGGGTTGACCTTTATCTCCACAGGACTTGCTGTTATGTATTACAAAGTCCATTTTTTGCAGTCCCATTTTTGTCCAATCTAATAGGCTTTTACTGCCCCTCATTAATTTCGACCCTTTGATATCCTGCCCATAAAACATCCAAGATATAAAAAAGGAGGCTTATAAAAGCCTCCAAATATAGGGTTAGATACTGTTCAGATCGTGCAAGATCGGTGAACTGATACTTAAAGAGTAGCTCATGGAATGTGCCATCGCCCAAGTAAATCGAATTTTGCTGGATAACGCCCAATTACAGTGATTTAGAGACGATTTCGTGCAAGTCTTTCACCAAGTTTGGCGTAGCACCCACCCTTTCCAGCGCATCACGCATCTGTTGACGATTGGGCTCAGGAAATTTCTTCCACTTGGTCAATGGTGTCACCAAACGCGCCGCCACCTGAGGATTAACTGTGTTCAGGGCAATAATCTGCTGTTCAAGGAACTGATAACCTGAGCCATCGGGATTGTGGAAGTTAACCAGATTACCACTGCAGAAGGCACCGATCAGGCTGCGAATTTTATTAGGGTTGGTCATGCTAAAGGCACTGTGCTTCATCAGCTCTATTACCCGCTCCAGACCATCGGCTTGACTATTAGTGGCCTGTACCTGCAACCATAGATTCATCACCAACGCTTCGTCCCGGAACTGCTGTTCAAATTGCGCCAGAGCCTGAGACGCATAGTCTGCCGCTGCCGGGCAATTGACCAATGCAGTCAGTGCTGCCGCCTGGTCGGTCATATTGTCCGCGTTTTGGAACTGTTGCCAAGCCAGCTCAGGACCAACATTGTCGATAAGCATCAGATAGCCTAGCGCAGCATTCTTGAGGGCGCGACCACCGATCTGGTCCGCTACGGGTGCGTAAGTCTGTGTAACATTCAGGCGATTGTAAGTGTCCAAAAGTTGAGTCTGCAGAGCATTCGCGATCTCCTGACGGGCAAAGCTGCTAGCATTGTGAATAGTCTGCGCATGAATCTCCTCCGCCTGTTCATGAAGTTGCGCCTCGCTGGGCAACTGCAACATCAGCTGCACCATGGCCGGATCCAGTGTTTGGTCTTCGAGCAACCTAGCAAAGGCATCGGTTAGCTGGCTGTCCATAACCATCTGCTCCGGATTGCTGATAAGCCGGTTTAACAGGTCAAAGCACAGCGCCTGGCTGGCATCCCAGCGATTAAAGCCATCGCTATCCTGAGCCATAAGCCGAGCTAACTGATCTGCGCTGTAGTCATAATTCAGCTTCACTGGCGCCGATAGACCACGCAGCAATGAAGGCACAGGCTCTTCATTGATATTTTCAAATACTACCTGCTGATGGGCTTCAGTCAACTCCACAACAATCTCGGTATCCCCCTGAGCATTAAGTTGCAAGTCACCCTCAGCTCCCACAAGCCCCAACTGCACAGGAATCAAAAACGGCTGTTTTTCGCTCTGCCCCGGCGTGGCTGGGCAGCTTTGGGTAAAGTCGAGGCAAAAGGTTTTTGCGTCGACGTCATAGCTTGAACTCACAGTCAGCACTGGCGTGCCAGACTGCTTGTACCATCGACGAAACTGGCTCAGGTCTCTGCCACTGGCATCTTCCATCGCGGCAACAAACTCTTCAATAGTAACCGCTTGACCATCGTGGCGATCAAAATAGAGGTCTGTGGCTTTTCGGTAGAGCTCATCCCCTAGCAACGTATGGTACATGCGCACAATCTCGGCCCCTTTTTCATACACTGTGAGAGTGTAGAAATTGTTGATCTCCATGTAGGAGTCAGGCTGCACCGAATGAGACATTGGACCGGCATCTTCCGCATATTGGTGAGTGCGCAGATAGACCGCATCTTCTATCCGCTTCACAGTCGGCGAATTCATATCCGCAGAAAATTGCGCATCTCGATAGACCGTAAAACCCTCTTTTAAACTGAGCTGAAACCAGTCGCGCAAATTGACCCTATTACCCGACCAATTATGAAAATACTCGTGGGCGACAATTGCCTCAACACGCTGAAAAGCGGCATCTGTCGAGGTTTTAGAATTGGCCAACACCGCTGAGGTATTAAAAATATTAAGGCCCTTGTTTTCCATGGCGCCCATATTAAAGTCGTCTACCGCCACGATCATAAAGATATCCAGATCATACTCTCGACCATACACCTGCTCGTCCCAGCGCATCGAGTTCTTTAGAGAGAGCATGGCATGGGCGCATTTATCCAGATCTTTTTCTTCCACGAATATCTGTAGCGGAATCTTGCGACCGGTCACTGTGGTAAAGCTATCTTCAACCACCGACAAGGTGCCAGCAACTAAGGCAAACAGATGAGAAGGCTTTTTAAATGGGTCGTGCCAGGTCACAAAGTGACGACCACCATCTAAGTCACCTCGTTCAATGGGGTTACCATTTGACAACAGGACCGGGTAAGTCGCTTTGTCCGCTATCACTTTAACAGTGAACACGGACATAATATCCGGGCGATCAGGGAAGAAAGTTATGCGGCGAAAGCCCTCGGCCTCGCACTGGGTACAGAACATGGTGCGGGACTTATACAGCCCCATTAATGAGGTGTTGTGCTGCGGCTGAATAACCACCTGAGTTGACACTGTGCAGCGTTCAGGCAAATTGTGTAACGTCAGTGATTCATCTGCCAGACTATAATCGTCTGGAGACAGTGCTCTGCCATCCACCTTCACCCATTGCAGTTCCACACCGGCTTTGCCATCCAGGTGCAGGTCTGCTGATTCACTCGTTGATTCGCTGTTGCGGTTAATGACTAATTCAGTGGTAACCCTGCTCTGCTCTTCGCCTAGATCAAATACTAGGTCCGTGGTCTCAACGAGAAAATTGCTGACCTGATAGTCTTTTAAATAAATGGTTTGCGGTAATGCATCTTTCACGGTTGAGAATCCTATGCTTGATGAGCGGTAAGCTGCACATTGTAGGCAGTGTATTTGCGGATATTGATCACGCCAGTATCGAGAATAAGATACTGGCCTTTAATCCCTTTTAACACTCCCTCAACGAGGGGTTGCTTATCCAGATTAAAGCTCTTCACTTTCTCAGGGAATTCACTGACCGGGAAATTAATCTCGGTAGTGGTTTCACTGTAGAGTCGCTGCAGTGCCTGCAGGCCAAATTCTTGCTCGAGTAATTCTAGGCCAGGCTCAGAAAGCACAAGCAGTTCATCACGAACAGCAGCCAAATCTACTGGCTCGGCATTGCCTTTCAACATTTTTTGCCAACTAGTTTTGTCTGCGACATGCTCACGGATACAGTCTTCAATCAGGCCCGCCTGATAACGCGTCTGCACTCTGAAGATAGGCAGCCCCTGAGTGGCACCCTGATCAATCCAGCGCGTCGGCAACTGGGTGCCGCGAGTAATCCCGACTTTAACGCCGGAACTGTTAGCCAGATAGACAAAGTGGTCGGTAAAACAGTACTTCTCACCCCAAGCTGGATCACGGCAAGTACCATGATGAAAATGGCACCTCTCTGGACTCATAATGCAGGTATCGCATTGGGGCAGTTTGGTAAAACAGGGATAACAGTAGCCCTGGCTAAAACTCTTTTTGGATCGACGTCCGCAGTGGATGCAATGAATATCACCAATATGCTCCAGAGAAATGTGCTGGCCAATCAAGCTATTTAATGGAATCCGTTGATCATCTAGGGGGAGCTGATACTCGACCGTATCACCTAGCGTCACGTCCATTTTTGCCAGATGGCCTGAAGCTTGAATCGCCATTATTGTTTCCATTTAAGAGGTTGTTCAGCATCTGCTGTTGCAGACACAGGAGGCTCACAGCCAGTACTTTTGGGCGGCACATAGCCAGTGCGTTGTTCTGGTGGGCGACGTTCATCATAGGCTATCACCGCCTGCATACAGAGCTCTTTTTGCTCGTCACTCAGCGGCCGACCATCTGGCCATTTGCCAAGCTCAATACCTCGCTTAAGCCCCTCATAGATCTCTGGGGTAATGCTGTCCAACAACTGTCGTAGATCCATACTCAACTCTCTTTTTATAGCTTTTGCCTATGGAGATCTAGCGCCTTTTTGCCGAAGAGGCCAGACCAAATACCAGCCCCAGCAACATGCCAATCACCAGTCCACCAAAATGGGCGCCATTGGCAATACCGACTCCCAGCGCCATCTCAAGAAAACCAGTCATGCCAATCAACAGCCAGGCAAGCATAAACCCAAGAATACCCTGTGGCAGCTGCAGCATAGCCAGGGGTACAAATTTACCTTTGATCCATATGTAGCCTAGCAAAGCGTAAACAACGCCGGACATTCCACCAAAATTGACAGTCCCGCTCCAGCCGTACTGGACCATATTAGAAAACGCACCGGTAAAAAGTACCAGCGCCATCAGATGCAACGAACCACTGAGCTGCTCAATGCGCGCCCCGAGAATCGCCAACCACAGACAATTAAAGGCCAGATGAACAAGACCAAAATGTAAGAAAATAGGCGTCACCAACCGCCAGTACTGGCCCTGATCATTGGTGGTGAACATCAGCTCGCGGGCAATGGGAAACGCAAAGCTAACAAGAGCTGCACCCAAGACACTGGCTAGCACCAGTAACGTGACTGATGGATTGTTTTTGGCGTTAGCGCGCCATTTTGAACTGAGCAATGGGCTATCCTATTGTTGTTCTTTTCCTACGCCCAAGCGGCTTCCCCAGCCCAATTTTGAACGGCAAACACCGTAAAAATTATTGTCAGCGGGGTGAATAAGTAAAATATCGTTAGCGTGTTTTTTAATACTGATCACATCACCGGGCTCCGTGCCAATATCATTGTGGCCATCGCAGGTAATTAAAGGATGTAACTCGTTTCTTGAACTCACTCGAATTTCGATTTGCGCGTCCCCATGCAAGGCTATAGGTCGGCTGCTCAATGTGTGAGGATTCAAAGGCACCACCACAATCGCATCCAACTCGGGGAACAGTAAAGGCCCGCCAGCGCTTAGCGCATAGGCTGTAGAGCCTGTGGGGGTGGCAACAATAAGGCCGTCAGAGCGCTGGCTGTAGACAAATTCACCATCCACATACAACTCAAACGTCATCATCCGCACCGACATACCCGGGTGCAAGGCAATATCGTTGACTGCAGTGCCAGAGGCAATCTCAACGCCATCTCGTGTCACTCTGGTCTCCAACAAAAACCGTCGCGTTTGCTTGAATTCACCTTGCAGCACCGGTTTTACGCGGGCCTCAATTTCATCGGGAGAAATATCAGTCAAGAAGCCCAGTCGACCGCGGTTAATCCCCAGCATTGGAATGCCGCTGGCGGCCATCTGCCGGCAGGCGCTGAGCATACTGCCATCGCCCCCGACAACAATTCCCAAATCAACAGCCCCGGAGAACTGGTCGATAGGTAAAATATTATCAACGGGCCTGTCCAGCAAGGTGGCGGCCTGCTCTTCGTAAATAACCTCGCAGCCTTCGGACTGCAAGAACGCCTGCAATTTGGTCAGGGATTCGACAACCTCTGGTACATCTAGGCTGGCTAATAATCCGATGCGCTGAAAATGGGGCATATTGAGCTTCTTGTAAAAGTGTCCGCCGATTATACAGACTGTGGCCTGAATTCAAGTAATTTCAGGCATAATAGAGCCAAACTTGATGGTGAATTAATTCTATGGCAACTACTAAACAGAGTATCGTTCTTATCGGTATGCCCGGCGCAGGCAAAAGTACCCTGGGTATTCTATTGGCCAAAGAGTTGGGGCTCGATTTCACCGATACCGACGTCAGCATTCAGGTGCAACAGGGTAAGTCTCTGCAACAGATCAGTGATGAATCTGGCTATATGGTGTTACGGAACTACGAAGAACAGGTCTTACTAAACGAAGATATCGAGGGATCAGTGGTGGCCACCGGCGGCAGTGCAGTTTACTCAGAGGTCGGTATGGCACGCTTGCAGGCACAATCAATGGTGGTGTTTTTGGATCTACCGCTGGCCGAGTTACAACAGCGCGTGACCAACTTTGATAGCCGCGGGATTGCCCGTCGACCAGACCAGAGTTTTGCGGACTTATTTGAGGAGCGTCAGGCGCTTTACCAGCGC
>Ga0213863_10002223_pt1 | contig 13872 bp, 11 predicted proteins | sample PICome_8_FD_160128 | JGI IMG/M metagenome (GOLD analysis project Ga0213863, IMG submission 160128) | Coastal seawater microbial communities near Pivers Island, North Carolina, United States - PICO497 | ecosystem: Environmental > Aquatic > Marine > Coastal | place: USA: North Carolina... | reverse complement strand
AGAATCAGAGAGTTTAGATATTATACTATTCAAATGTTTAGGAATTACATTCTTAAGAGTAATTTCTCCTAACAATGCTCCAGCTACTAAAAAAGTACCAGCTTCAATCCTATCTGGAATAACTTTAATGTCAGCAGGCTTTAGTGAATCAACACCCTCAATAAGTAATTTACTAGTGCCAACCCCTTTAATATTTGCTCCCATTAAATTTAAATAATCACATAATTGTACGATTTCAGGCTCTTTGGCAGCATTACTTATTTTTGTTACTCCTGAAGCAGTTGTTGCAGCCATTACAATATTACCAGTTGCTCCAACAGATGGAAATTCAAATAAAATATTTGCACCTTTTAATCTCTTGGCTTCAGCTAATATATATCCATTTTTAAGAGTGATTTTTGCTCCTAATTTTTCCAGTGCACTTAAATGATAATCCACTGGTCTTGGTCCCCAAGCACAACCTCCAGGAAGAGAAACTTTGACGTAACCAAATCTAGCTAAGAGTGGTCCTAAAACATAAAAAGAAGCTCTCATAGTTTTCACTAAATCATAAGGTGCCTCAGGATTATCCACTGAAGTTGAATCTACTTCTAAACTATTATTTATAAATTTACATTTTGCCCCAATAATTTCCATGAGCGTTATCATTGTTCGAGTATCTTTTAAGTTTGGTACTTGAGTTATTTTTGAAACTCCATTGGCTAACAAAGCAGCTGTCATTATTGGTAAAACTGCATTCTTAGCACCGCTAATTTCAACTTCACCCGATAATTTAGCTTGTCCTTGAATTATAATCTTATCCATCGAGTTCTCCATTTGAGGTTCCTAAAAATAATTTATTCATAATATTAATGCGGTCTTTTCCAGTTAAATATTTAAAATTTACATAAGTATTATGATTCTCAGTATACTTATCAATATGCAAGTGGTGATCAGCTTGATTTGCAATTTGAGCTAAATGAGTAATACAAAAGACCTGTTTATACTTTGATAGCTTGACTAAGTGAGATGCAACTTTACTAGCAGCTATACCTGAAATACCAGAATCAATTTCATCAAAAACAAGGGTTTTTGCAGGATCTATTTTTTCAAAAACTGTTTTGATGGCAAGCATAATTCTTGAAACTTCTCCTCCTGAGGCCACGAGCGATAAGGGCTTAAGGGGTTCACCTGGGTTAGTTGATAAGTAAAATTCTACAGAATCAAACCCTTTTGAATTATATTTGTAAGAATTATTCTTGTATTTAACAAAGCTATTTTTCTCGATACTGTTTGAAATTTTAATACTTAATAATGAATCTGGCATATTAAGATTTCTCATAGTTTTTTGAATTTCTAAAGCAAGTTCAGATCCTACTTTTTTACGGCTTTCATGTATTTCAATAGCTCTACGATTAAAAGTATTTTTTAGTTTGATTATCTGTTTAATTATTGTTTTTTTATTTTTCTCTGGATTATCAGTAGAATTTAAATTTATTCGAATTTCTTCTCTTTTTTCTAAGACAGCTTCAATAGAACCACCATATTTTCTCTTCAGGCTTTCAATAGATGTTAATCTTTCTTCGATGAACTGAATCTCTTCAGGTTCTATATCTAAACCTGAAAGTTGATTGCTTATTTCACCCTGAGTTTCTTGAATATTTATAATTGAATTTTCTAATAATGAGGAGATTTTATTTAATGTTGGATCATACTTTTCCAAAGAAAAAATTATATTTTTAATTTGATTAATCTGTGAAATGATTGTGTTTTCTTGGTTAAAAAGTATTTCGTTTGCAGTATTTAAACCATCAATGATTTCTTTAACATGAGATAGTTTTTTAAATTTATTATGTAAAATTATATCTTCATTTTGAAGTAAGGAGATGGAATCTATCTCCTTTGCTTGATAAATTAATAAATCACGTTTTTCATTTATACCGTCAAATTCTTTTTCAAGAGATAATAAATTTACCTCTAGAACTTTTATTTCTGCATAAATAGATTTTAGATGATTAATTTTTTCCACATGACCACAATAATGGTCAAGATAATCAATGTGGCTTTCAGGGTTCATAATAAAATGCTGATCATTTTGTCCATGAAAATCAATTTTTATTTCTTTATGGTCTCTTAAATTGTTTAGAGTGATTGGTTGATCTTCATAATAAGATTTTGTCCGGCCATTCTTTAAAATAATTCTTTTTATTTTAGAGTTCCTAAAATCTGTTTCAACAATTGCTTTTTCTTCGCCATTTCGAATCATCATTTTATGGGCTTTTTTTCCTAGAGAAACACCTAATGCTTCTAAAACCAGAGATTTCCCAGAACCCGTTTCGCCTGTAATAACTGTTAAGCCGTTCTTGAATGGAATTTCCAAATCTTTAATTATCGCATAGTTTTTGATATTTATTTTTTTGATCATTTTATAATCTTTTTAATATATTTATTTATTAATAAACTAAAAATGATGCCAATAAAATCTGCAATTACATCATATAAACTTGAATCTCTCCCAGGGATATTAGATTGCCAGATCTCGTCAAAAACGCAAAAGATTAAACCAAAAAGAAGGACAAAAATATTTACAGAATTAAAAATTTTAAAATTTGATTTAAGTCCAAGAGTTCCCCAAATAGCATATTCCGTGAAATGAATAATTTTATCAAAACTAAATACAAAACTACCTGGTATTGAAGTACTAGGTATACTTGAACCAACCAAAATAAGTGCTGAAAAAAGAAAAAACTGAGATCTTTTATTTCTCATTATAAAATCTTAATTCAACGTATATATTGAAAAGGCGATAGCATACATTTTAATATGAGAGATTGAGACTTTACATGAACCGGAGTGTTTGAAATGTAATTTAACATTTGGTTCACCGTTTTCCAAAGGTATGACCTCTATCAATCTAAAAGGAATTTCAAATTTATAACCAGAAGATTTTAATGATTTAATTATCGCTTCTTTTGCTGCAAACCTTCCTGCAAAGTGGATGAAAGAGTTTTTATTTTCAGAACAATATTTTTGCTCAATGGGTGTATATAACCTATCTAAAAATCGTTGCCCATTTTTTATTATTGAATTTTTGATTCTATCAACTTCAATAATATCTGTTCCGATAAAAAGATTAGATGAATTTTGAATTATGCTCATCAATAATCATTACTAATTGATAAATATCACTAAGGTCCCAATCAGCGCCTGAGTTTACTGTACCAAAAGTATCTCCGTAACGTGCGAATGCTGTTTTCATTCCTATGTTTTTTGCTCCAACCACATCCCTGTCTGGCCAATCACCAACCATAATGGTTTCATTAGGTTCTAAATTTAGCTTATCTAAGGACATTCTGAATGGTTTTTCAGACGGTTTTCTTTCACCCGTATCATCAAAGGTTATGACAACATCAAAAAAGTGATACAGATTTAGATAGTATATTCTCATCCAGGCCTCACGACTTGGAGCATCGGAGACTACCCCTAGCTTGATTCCTGACTTAGCAAGAGACATTAATGTTTTGTTGACATTGGGATATACCATCAGATTGGCTTCTCTTGCTCTTCGGTAAGCAACAATACCTGCTGCTAAATATTTATGTTCAACTCTTCCAATTTGCTTTTCAATAAAAACATCAAAGACTTGTTGGTTTTCCCACCCAAATTCACCGTATATAGCTATGATTTCATTATAGGACTCATTTTCATCAACAAGAAGTCCTGCTTCAATCATCCCTCGAATTGCTGCTTTAACAGCAAATTCTTTCATTTTCATAAAATCTAATAAGGTATTGTCTAGATCAAAAATAACTCCTTTTATTTGCGATTCACTCATCTTTTATTTTTCATACTTTGCCGGGTTATTTATTTCATCTATTTTCCGTTCTGCCATTTTTCTCCAATCTCTATCTTTGCGTGCTTCTTCAAAATATTTTTTTGCTCTTGTATTATTCCTTTTGCCTTTCTCTGCAATTCCTAATTCTAACCATCCTCCACCAAATTTACTTTTTAAATCAACACATGATTGAGCAGCTTCAGATGCTTCCTTATATTTTTCTAAATGATTAAATGCTGAGGCTAAGTTAAAAAACTTATTATAATCTTTTTCATCTATTTCTGTTGAAATCCTTAAGTTTTCTGCGGCTTCATAAAATTTTTCCTGAAGAGCATAAAGTAGTCCTAAACGCATAAATGCATCTGCATAGTTTGGATCTATTTGTATAATTGTTTTGAGGATGTCTTCTGCTTTTTTGTAATCATTTTTCTCAGTAAGAAGCTTGCCTAAGTTTCCGTACGCTTTTGAATATCCTGGGTTAATTTCAATTGCTTTCGAATAATGCAATATTGCTTCATCTAAATTACCATCTGCCTCATGAGCGGTACCTAATGTAAACCAAGTTTTATCATGATCTGGTTTAATTTTAAGAACTTTAGTCAAAGAGTTTATAGCCATTGAAGATTTACCTTGTTTCTTTTGTAATACTCCTAATTGGAAATAAGCCAAATAGAAATTCGGATCAAATGAAAGTGCTTTTTCATAGTAATCCGAAGCTTTTGATAAATCACCCCTTTTATAAGATTTGTTTCCAGCATTTAGGAACTGCTTCGTTACATTATCTAGACCTTTCCTCGCTTTTGAATGTTCTGGATAAATTTTTAATGCTTTACTGAAATGCTCTGCTGCTCCATCAATATTTTTCTGTCTAAACCTAGTAAGACCTTTATAAAATTCAGCATCAGGGAAATACGGGTGGGAGCTTAAAATTGCATCGTATTCTTTGATTGCTTCATCATACAACCCTTGCTGGACGTTTCTATTACCATTTTGAATATGTTCTGAAATTTTAGAAATTTTCACTGACCAATCTCTAAAATCTTCATCTGCTTGAACTGCTTGAATAGCATATTCATTGGCTTTTTTTAAATCTCCTTTATGTAGATACAACTCAGATAGCCCTTTAATTGCAGGCGCAAAACTGGGATCAATACCTAAAGACTTATTAAATAGCTCTTCCGCTTGTAAAATTTGATTCTTACTTAAGAGCTTCTTACCATCATTGTATATTGTTTCAGGATCCATTGAATAAGTTGAAGATGTTAAAATTAATAATAAAGTAAGTTTGATGGAGTTTATCATTTTTTTCTCGTAAAGTTTTATTTAGAAAATTTTGGAGTTATTTATTTTTTTAAAAATTTAATTATTAAAATTCTAATGTTTATTGCCAGTTACTTATCATCGGTTGGAAGTAAATCTATTTTTTTTTCAAGGCTTGATACTTTAGAATCTATTTTTGAGATTTTAATATTCATATCTTTAAATGAGCTTTCTACTTTAATCAAAGTATTGTCTAGTTTACTGATAAGATCATCAAGTCTAGATATTCTTTCATTAGAAGCTTTGAGGTCTCTCGTCACATCTAAAACCTTATTATTCATAATATCAAAATCACTTTTTAAGTTTCCTATTTCAACATTTAGTACTTGATGATTCTCAGTATTTTTCTTATCGGAAGTTTCTATTGCTTTATTTATAATGTTTAATTTTTTATTAATATCTGTTAAGATATTATTAATGTCTATTGAAAGTTCGCTTGTTTTTAGTTCGATTTCATTTGAGTTATTTTTAATCTCTATATCATTATTTTTAATCATATCTTCAATAGAACTAAAACTACTCTGAACTCGGGTAACTTCTTGAATTTGATTTGCTAATGCACCCGACATCATGTCTATTTGATTCTGCTGCATTTGTTGATTTTCTTTCGTAGTTTGTATATCTTTTTTAAAGCTTGATAAATTTCCAGTTAACAGATAAGACTGATTTGCAGTTACGTCTAGCTTTTGTTTGATTTGAGCGTAGTTTTTTTCTAGTGTTACTAGAGAATCGTCCAAGGTTCCTACTTCCTGTCTATTACTTGCAATACCTACACGTTGATTTACTAAATCATCTTGGACATAGTCTATTTTATTTTTTTGTTCTCTTGACTCAGAGTATAATCTTAAAAGATCAATTTCAAATTCATTCTGTAAAACCTCAATATTCTTGAATAATACTTGTAAATCATCTACAACTGTTTTTAATGAATCATTCCAATGGCTCACTTTACCAGTTAGATGAGATACATTACCTTGAAGATATTCTAAGCGTTCTGACATAAAGGTCAAGTCTCCTTTTTTTGCAGAATCTTCTCTACCTATAATATCCGAGGGAAGTATTTTTATTGTTCCTTGCCCTGTTTTTAGAAAAATACGGTGTTGGTTTTCATTAACTACTTTTCCCTGGATGATAGATCCATCTTTTAAAAAAAATATCGACACATTTTGCGCTAGACAAATTTTCATACTGAAGACTAGGATTGTAATAGTTAGTTTATTCATAAGTCATAGATGCTATAATATCATAAAATATAAACTAATGTTAGGATTAGATCAACCCAATGAAAAAAATATATAGGATGAAAATTATCATTTAATAGTACCGAAGGCCGGACTCGAACCGGCACAAGGATAACCTTACTAGCCCCTCAAGCTAGCGCGTCTACCAATTCCGCCACTTCGGCATTTTTTAATTATTTGGAAGGTCAAAATCTCTGACTTTAAAACTAATTTGTTCAAAATTTAAAAAATGATTTTCTCAAAAGTTTCAAGATAAACTTAATTGAAGATAAAATAATAGTTTGTTTGATAATAGGGTTTGCCCCAAAGTTCTGATATCTTTGGAAAATTAGTTTAAATTGATCTTTATTTAGCTTAAAAAACTTATCTACATAAATTATAAGTTGGCATAAAACCAAAAGTAAAAATATATAAAGGTAAATCAATGTATTTCATCTTTGTTTTTATTTAGAATCAGTTCTATTTCCTGCAGTTTTTTTACAACTAGTTTAATCTGGAGTTTGAAATTTTTGAGTTCTTCTTTTTTGCCCTCTGCTTCTAATCGCTTAATCATACCGGGTGCAGATTTAGCCCAGTCAACAAGTATACTATATGCTTCTTTGTCAAGCTTATCTAAATTAATTATGCCAGATCTGCCTCTAGTACTTTCTTCCATTAATTATTATTCTTTGGAGTCAAAATAGACTTATTGGGACATTCAAAGAAATTAGCCTCTCTAATCACCACCTAAATCCAACACTTCATTAGAAGGCAAGTTTAAGGGGTCTTCTATTTGTTGAACTGGGTTATTATCAGCTTCTTGTTTTATTAGCGATGTTGAAGAGGTACTTTTAGGACCAGTCAGCATACTTATAATAACTGCCAATGATAAAAATAAGGTAGCAAGCCAAGTCGTAATTTTACTAAGAACATTCCCTGCATTGTTTCCTCCAAGAACGGAACTTGCAGCATTACCACCAAATGTACCAGACAATCCGCCACCTTGACTAGCTTGCATTAGTATCATTCCGATAAGAAATATACTAACAAGAGTATGTAGCACAATTAATAAACTTATCATAATTATTTTCTCTCCTCATTATCTTCAACAATTTGTACGATAGATGAAAATGATCCAACATCTAGACTCGCACCTCCAATTAAAAAACCATCTACTTTCGGGACTTTTATAAGCTGATTTGCATTATTTGAATTTACTGATCCACCGTACAGTACTCTTACATTTATTTTTTCGTATATATTACTGACTACATTAGCAATATGAGAGTGAGCTTTTTCAATTTGCTCAACGTCTGCGGTAAGGCCTGTTCCAATTGCCCAGACTGGCTCATATGCTATAACAATGGAATCTAAAGATTCAATATTCTTTAGACCATTACAAATTTGTTTTTTGAGTACACTTTCAGTTTGTCCAGACTCTCTCTGTTTTAATGTCTCACCAATACAAAAGATTGGATACAAATCTTCGAACAAGATTGCACTAATTTTTTTGTTAACAATACCATCTGTCTCACCATAGTACTCTCTTCTTTCTGAATGTCCGACTATTACGTAATCTGCACCACAGGCTTTTATCATGGAAACAGATGTCTCACCTGTGAATGCGCCTTTTTCTTCCCAATGACAATTCTGAGCAGACTTGTGGTAAGGTGGGCTGACCTTGAGTTGAAATAAACCCGTGAATGGGGGTGCATAAATGACAGTAACGTTGTCCACTTTGGGTAATTCGGCTTGTACTGATGAGGCAAAACTAATCCCTTCAAGCGTATCTTTATGCATTTTCCAATTTCCTGCAACAATTGGTTTTTTATTCATTTTAATTCTCCAATACTTTTAATGCTGGAAGTTGATTACCACTTAAGAGCTCGAGCGATGCACCTCCTCCAGTTGAAACATGTGTCATTTCTTCTAATAAATCAAAATCTTCAAGTGCAGAAGCTGTATCGCCACCTCCAACAATTACTTTTGTCCCGTTAGCAATACAGCTAACAAGATGTATTCCCATCTCTCTTGTACCGACTTCATAACCTTTTCTCTCAAAAACACCCATTGGTCCATTCCAAACAACAGTCCTAGACTCACCCAAAATACTATTATAACGAGCAAGAGTCTTAGGTCCAATATCTAACCCCATCATATCTTTAGGAACCAAATTAATATCAAAGGGGCCTTTTGGATCCGGGTCATTAATCGACTCTCCACATATGACATCCTCAGGTAAAATTAATCTTACGTTTTGGATTCTAGCTTTGTTAATAATTACTTTCGCGGTAGATAGCATATTTCCATCAATAAGGGATCCTCCTACCTCTTTCCCCTTAGCTTTAAGAAAAGTAAAAGCCATACCTCCTCCAATTAAAATATAATCAGCTTTGGATAAGAATTGATCAATAAGCCCTAATTTTGTATCAATTTTTGCACCGCCCAATATTAACGTCAAAGGAGGTTTAGGATTGATCATAAATCTTTGTAAAAAATTCAATTCTTTATCCATTAACCAACCAATACCAAAATGTTTAAATGACTCTACAACACCAACGTTAGATGCGTGTTCTCGATGAGCAGTTCCAAAAGCATCATTTATAAATAGTTGACCATGTCTAGCTAGTTGAGATGCGAAAAATTGATCATTTGATTTTTCGCCAGAATTAAATCTTAAATTTTCTAATAAATGAACTTCTCCAGGTTTTAGACTTAACGATGTATCAATAGCATCTGTCGAAACTGGGTCCTCTGAAAATTTGATAGGTATTTCCATTAAACTCGCTAGTTCTTCACCGACAGGAATTAAACTCAATTCTTCATCATTAACACCATTTGGACGTCCAAGGTGAGACATTAAAATAACTGATGCCCCAGCATCTAGGCAGGTTAATATTGTTGGGATAGCCGCTTTTATTCTAAAGTTATTCGTAACTTTTTCATTATCCATAGGAACGTTAAAATCTACTCTTATGAGTATATTTTTACCTTCTAGATCAAAAGCCTTTAATGTTTTTATCATTAATTATTTTTAAAACTTAGTTTAATTTTGGAAAAAAAGATTAATTAGATTATAAATTTAAAGAATATTTATGTCAAATATTCTATATAATAATCAATAAGAAGTAAATATTCTTTATTAAATAACTCATTTGTATATTTTCAGATGGTAGACTTTTTTTTAGGTAATAGACATAAAATAGATTTTCAAGATCTCATGCAAAATCGAGTACATGAGATCCTCTTAGTTGCAAGCCCATATGATGCATTTATTCTTGAAGAAGATGGCCATCTTACTGAACAAATCCTTACCGAGTATATAGGCATGAACCTGAATTACGCACCAAGAGCAACTCGAGTTTCAAATGGCCATGAGGCCTTAGAGATCATAAAAAAGAAAAAGTTTGATCTTGTTATAGTAATGTTAAGAATTGAAGATCAAGATCCAATTACCTTAGGAACTGCAATAAAAAACCTTTATCCCAAAAAACCTGTTGTTTTACTAGTTTTTGATGAAACAGAGTTAAAACAACTACCTAACCTTATATCTCCAAAATCAATAGATCGAGTATTTATTTGGTCTGGGGACGCAAGTGTATTTCCAGCCATAATAAAATATGTCGAAGATCGAAAAAATGCCAAGCAAGACATTATTAGGGGAGATGTTCGTTCTATTTTATTAGTTGAAGACTCCCCCAGAATGTACTCAATAATATTACCGCTGATTTATAAAGAAATAATGTATCAGACTAAAAATTTAATAGATAGAAGCTTAAGCCAATCAAGTCGTTTGCTTCATTTAAGAGCAAGGCCTAAAGTTTTACTAACTCCTAATTACGAAACCGCTCAAAATTTTTATAAAAAGTATAAGAACAATATGATTGGAGTTATTTCTGATGTACGATTTCCAAGAAAAGGAATCAAATCCGCAAATGCAGGTCATGATCTTGCAAAATGGATTCGGAAAGATGATCCATCTATACCAATACTTCTTCAGTCTACAGATGAAAATAATAGGATAATTGTAAACGATATTTCAGCCGAATTTTTACATAAAAACTCACCCACGCTCCTAAACGATTTAAGGCAATACATAATTGAGAATTTTGGTTTTGGAGATTTTATTTTTCGACTCAATAAAAATAAAGAAATTAAAAGAGCAAAAAATATAAAAGAGTTGATTTCATTGATTGAAACCGTACCAGAAGAATCTCTTTATTATCATGCAAAAAAACATCATTTTTCGAATTGGTTAGCAGCTCGTACTGAATTTGAATTTGCTACAAAATTAAGACCTAATTTTGTAGAAGATTTTAAATCAGGAGAAAAACTACGTAAACATTTACTTACTCAAATTACAAGCGGTATTGAAACTCCGCTTAAATATGTTGATGACTATAAAACCGCAACAAATCAATCTAAAGAATCAGACTTTTATCGTTTATGTGGAGGATCACTAGGAGGAAAAGCAAGAGGACTTGGGTTCGCCAAATCTTTAATCATGAACTCGAATCTTAATAATAAGTTTAAAAATATAACAATAAGAGTTCCTAAATCTGCAGTAATTGCAACAGATGAATTTGATCGTTTTATGAAAGATAATAAACTCTGGGAAAAAGCAATAACTCTAAAAGATGATCAAAAGCTTGAAAAAATATTCATAAAAAGTAAATTATCTATTGATCTAATGTTAAAGCTTGAATCATTCATTATCGAAAATAAACACCCCTTAGCTGTTAGGTCGTCCAGTTTACTAGAAGACTCGCAATATCAGCCATTAGCTGGAACTTATGAAACTTTTATGTTACCTAATAATTCAAGATCTGATAAAAAAAGATTTAATGAACTTATCAGAGCAATAAAAAGAGTTTATGCATCAACTTTTAAAGGTGAAGCGAAATCTTTACTTGAAAACACAGCTCATCGAATAGAAGAAGAAAAAATGGCAGTTATCATTCAAGAAATAGCTGGTCAAAAATATGATAATAACAACCGGTATTATCCAACTTTTAGTGGCGTATTAAAGAGTATCAACTATTATCCAGTTTCTTACATGGAACGAAACGAAGGTGTTGCTTATCTTTCTCTTGGATTCGGTAGAACTATTGTTGATGGTGAGAAATGTTTACGAATTTCTCCCAAATACCCATCAATACTTCCTCAATTCTTTTCAATAAAGTCTATAAAAGAAAACTCACAAAATCATTTTTATGGGCTTCCCCTCAAAAAAAAAGATAATTCTGATCAAGACTTAAAGCTATATTCCTTAAAAACTGCGGAAATTGACGGTTCTCTAAAATGGGTGGGAAGCACTATCTCCCAAGAAGACAATACATTGAAAGACTCCTTGAATAAAAAAGGAACAAGGGTAGTTTCTTTTGCACCAATATTAAAGTGGAATGTTATAGAATTAAGTGATATTTCTAATGAAATGCTAAAAATTGGAAAAACAGCTTTAGGCTGTCCAGTAGAAATAGAATTTGCGGTAAACCTTTCAGACGAATGTATAAATGAATTTTGTCTTCTACAAATTAAGCCAATAGTTCTGACTGGATTACAAAAGAATCAAACAGAGACTACGATTAAAAAAGAAAATGTTTTTTGCAAAAGTAAAGTTACTCTTGGTGATGGTAAAATAAATAATATTAAAGATCTGATAATAGTTAGACCTTCAACATTTGATATTGCAAAGACAAAACAAATTGCTGTTGAAGTGGGAAAAATAAATAGTCAATTTTCTATTAATCATAATTATATTCTTTGCGGTTCTGGTCGATGGGGTTCAGCAGACCCATGGCTTGGTATTCCTGTTAATTGGAAACAAATTTCTCAGGCTAAAACTATTATTGAGCTTGGAAGAAACGATCTGCCAATTGACCCTTCATTTGGTAGTCATTTTTTTCAGAACATCACAAGTTTACATGTCGCATACTTTACAATTGATCATAAAAGGAAAGAAGATTATTTAGATAATCGATGGTTATCAGAAGAAAAAGTATACAAAAAAGGTGTTTATGTAGATTGGTATAAATTTGAGGAAAATTTTACTATTAATCTAGACGGAATGTCTGGCTTGGGGATCATACAAAAACCAGTTAAACCTGAAATTGAACTTATGGATGAAGAAGAATCTTCAGGTATTTGATAGCTATAAAAAGTTCACTTATAAAAGGTATTAAAAAAAAACTTTTTCAAACAACACCTTGGTCTAACATTGCATCAGCAACCTTTATAAAACCTGCAATATTAGCACCTTTGACATAATTAACTTTCCCGTTGTCATCGCCATGATTTAAACAAGCCTCATGGATATCTTTCATAATAGTATGAAGTTTGCCGTCAACTTCTTCTCTGCTCCAATTTATTCTCATACTGTTTTGGCTCATTTCTAGTCCGCTTGTTGCAACGCCTCCTGCATTTGCGGCTTTCCCAGGTCCAAATAAAATATCGCTTTCTAAAAAAAGGTTAATCGCGTTTGTATCTGATGGCATGTTTGCACCTTCAGAAACAACCCTACATCCGCTCTCTATTAGATTTTTTGCTTCATCAGCATTTATTTCATTTTGAGTTGCGCAAGGTAATGCAATATCACATTTTATATTCCATGGCCTATGTCCTTCCAGATATTCAGCTCCAAATTCATCAGAATATTCCTTGATTCTTCCTCTTCGATTATTCTTTAAATCCATTACCCATTTTAATTTTTCAGCATCAATTCCTTCTTTATCATATATAGTACCCGATGAGTCTGATAGTGTAACTACTTTTGCACCTAAATGATTTGCTTTTTCTGTTGCATACTGAGCAACATTTCCAGACCCTGAAATAGATACAATTTTCCCATCAAAGCTGTCACCATTTTTTTTGAGCATTTCTTCAGCAAAATAAACGCAACCATATCCTGTGGCTTCTGGACGAATTAATGAGCCACCCCAATTAAGTCCTTTACCCGTCAAGACTCCTGTAAACTCATTTCTTATTCTTTTATACTGCCCAAACATAAACCCTATCTCACGACCACCAACACCAATGTCACCGGCAGGAACATCTGTGTCAGGGCCAATATGACGGGAAAGCTCGGTCATAAAACTTTGACAAAAACTCATAACCTCATTATCTGTTTTACCTTTAGGATCAAAATCAGATCCACCTTTTCCTCCACCCATCGGAAGAGTCGTAAGGCTATTCTTAAAGACTTGTTCAAAGCCTAAAAATTTTAATATAGATAAATTAACAGATGGATGAAATCTGAGTCCACCTTTATAAGGACCAATAGCAGAATTAAACTCGACACGAAACCCTCTATTGACTTCAACACTACCTCTATCATTTCTCCAAGGAACTCTGAATTGAATAACTCTTTCAGGCTCAATCATTCTTTCTAATACTTTTGAATGAAAATAATGAGGGTTATCTTTCAAAAACCCCCACAATGACTCAACAACTTCATGAACAGCTTGATGAAATTCTTTCTCTCCAGAATTCCTAAGTTTTACAGAATTCATAAATTCATTT
>Ga0213863_10002222_pt1 | contig 13879 bp, 12 predicted proteins | sample PICome_8_FD_160128 | JGI IMG/M metagenome (GOLD analysis project Ga0213863, IMG submission 160128) | Coastal seawater microbial communities near Pivers Island, North Carolina, United States - PICO497 | ecosystem: Environmental > Aquatic > Marine > Coastal | place: USA: North Carolina... | reverse complement strand
ATGACATCATTTCGTTCGGGTAACCCTGGAAGTATGCAAGGTTCTCCCCATACCCTTCTTTATTGCTGTGTTGAAACAAACTATTTGCTGCCAAGTATAACGAATATTCCTGTGCAAACTGTGTAATGGTATCGTCCCATTCTAAGGGCGGAGATCCATGTTTTGCTCGATATGCATTAACATAGTCGGTCAATTCGATTTGTTGTGAATAAGTAAATTGCGCCTGTTCAATTGACATGTTAATATATTATGCACTATATTATATTATCCTAAATTATTTTAATGATATATTGTTACGTAGAATGCAGTGATTATTACAACCCACTACGGTGTTTTACAACCGTTAACATTGTAACATTATGATTACAAAATTGAACCACTAATCCGTGTAAATATAATGTTAACATTATATAATAAAACATGAATGCAACACCTGATTATGATCACTTTGTAAATATTGATACCGACAACTATATTGAAAGTTATGATGATCTGAACTGTCCCGTTTATTATAGAGGATATCAGTACAATTATGGTGATTTTGACAATTTTGATAAATTTGACAAATTTGACGATAATAAATCAATCTATACCCGGTTTTACTCCGATCCAATAAATGCATTGCGCATATTCGGGTGGACAGTCGTGGCATTTACATATTACTTTACCAACTTCTAACTATCCTTTACACATCTTCCTCTCCATTCATATAATTATATAGTACATTATCGGGATTATGATTTTGTATATCCCCACATATTAACATTGTACTTTCATACATTTTTCGTAATACATCATTCGGGGTGGTCGACCCCACTTTGATTAACCCCCTTTTTATTAGATGGCGTTTTACATCTTGGATTGATGTTTGTTTTAAAAGCTGCGATTTGGTAGTTGTATTATTGCGAATAGTTTTATTAGAAATCAATACCGATACTTTTGGCAATTTAGACGACCGACCTATTTTGTACGTTCTACGAACAGTTTTTCTCTGCATACGACGTTTAGGTCGGTATTTGTTTTTTATTTTAGTCATTATTTCATTTGATTGGTTCAACTCCGACATACGTTTTAATCCATCGTTTATCTTCATGTCAACAACGTTTGTATTTATATTTGCTTGTTCGGTAGGGAGTGACGGTATATTCATATTCGACATCGGTTTATTTGCACTATTGGTGATAGCGGAAGTAACGGTCTCCCCAATTGTAATTGATGGTTGATTTTTAGAAGTACGTATAAAGTTTCTATATGTTGGTAGACTACCATTTTTTAAACACCCATATGACGGTTTCGGTGATGGAACACTGCTTTGTGAAATTACATTCTGAGTATGAGTTCTATGTGATGTAACTTGGCTGGTTGAATGGTTCATATTTCCAACCGGAGCAGGAGGATACACGGGTTGGTTAGTATAAGTCCGTTTTACTGTCGTATTATGATTATTTCCTGCATTTTCATGTTTATCTTTTAAGTTATTTAGATAGTCTTTCGCTCTATCAATTTCGGTTTTCATCTCAGACATTTCTTTTACCTCGGGTGTCTTTGTAGAGAGGTTTGATGTTGAACTAGTCCCAAATAGTTTATTATACCTATCTTCTTGTTGTTGACGTATCATCCGCAACAGAGAACGTTTCTTTAATGTATCTGGTTTGGGTTTGCTTGTCGTAGATTTTATTTTAATATTAGCATTGGCTTTGGCTGTCGGTTTCTCTTTTGGTTTTCTCTTTCGTGTTGTATTAAAATCAAAGTCAGCCATATTTATTTTAATTTGTTTCTGTTCAGACATATTACGATATAATAAAGCATCGAAAAAAATTATTTGGTATAAACCGATATACTAAATAATCTGTTCATCTGGTTCAATTTCAATCGGCTATACATATAATCCATAATCTTTGAACACTTTTTTCTTCTTGTTGTTCGCAAACTGTTTATACCCAGCATTGATATCCTGCATATTAATCGATTTCTTACGAGCATTGACATTTCCATATATGCGTCGTCCATGTGCAACCTTAATATAGGTAATCAATGCTTCTATATCTCGTCCAGAACTTGTGAAATTGTCCTTCCGTTCTAAGAACCATTTTTCAGTCAACTTTAAATCTTCTGAAATGGTCCATTCTTGCTCCAATACCATTTTATTGAATATCTCCATCAACTCATTCATTGTATACGGTTGCATAGCAAACCGCCAAATAAATCGTGAATTCAGTCCTTGATTTGCACGAAAGAATGTATTATTTAATTCTTCCTCATAGCCAGCTATTATTACCATAAGTTCACTTTTATGGTCACTCAGCGCTTCACATAAAATATCTAAACACTCTTTTGAATAAGTGTCATTGCTATCCGACCCATATAACGAGTATGCCTCGTCAATGAATAATACACCACCAAGACATTCAGTAATAACTTGTTTTGTTTTTATAGCCGTTTGTCCCAAATAACCGGCAATTAGATCATTTCGCGTAACCTTTCTAAATATATTGTTTTTTAACACACCGATTTTCGAATACATTTGACCGATTATTCGAGCCACTTCCGTTTTGCCAGTTCCTGGTGGTCCATATATAACAGTATGTTTGAAGTCACTTACATTGCGCCCAACGTGCAAACTTTGTATAAAATACAAGAGTTGATCAACCACTGATTGTTTTATCGTTGGCATACCAATCATATTATTAAGCGCAGTTAATTCGGGTTTGATCTCATGCAATGTAGCCAAGTCAATATTATATTGTGTATTTGGTTGAACATCATGTTTATTTACTATATCCAACAAATCCCCCACACAATTAATTGACATATCAATGTTACACGTTAGCATTGGTTCGTTTTTCTCTGGCTCAATCTCATCAAGCATAGGTGGGTTCAAATGCACCTCCTTGTCATGTTGCCATATTGAATAATTTGACATATCATTTCCATTGTAATTTATCAATGGTGAAGGTAACAACCATTCTATATTTGTTGGTCCAGTATCGATAGTTTCTGGTATATATCCAATATCATAATTGCTAATTACATTATCATAATCACTAGTAATGTATCTATTTAACTTATGCATATTGCCCCGTTCATTAGAACTATCCAATAATTCTATAAATTTTTTATATTTTGTCATGATAGATATAGAACTCGGTAAACATGTATTTATATCATTTTCTAAAATAAATCGATAGTTAAAAAATTGAACAAGCTATCTGTATTTTAATAAAGGTAAATATAGATACAATGAGTTACGAGATGAAATCTTCTGAAATGGGTGGCGCGTGCATGGCGGAAGCCGTTAATCATGTCCATTCTGGTGGGCATAGTGTAAAGACATCACTTAGTGACACTAAAATATTATCCGAAATAGAAAAAAACGTTCAACTGGAAGAAAAAATTAAAGGATGCATTGAGGAAAACATTGCCACGATTACTGATGACGAGACGAAACTCTTAGATCACCTGGGTGATTATACCGAAGAACCGTTCGATATCATCGAGTCGTATTTCAATGGAAAGCATTTGGAGCGATTAGTTCGTCATCAGATCGAGTCGTACAATCACTTTGTCAATTATCAGATCCAACGTACAATTCAGATGTTTAATCCGGTAACAATTCATTCTGAGAATGATTATGTTGCAGAGACGGACAAATATTTCCTAGAAGTGTTTATCTCGTTTGTAAACTTCAAACTGTATCCTCCTCAAATCCATGAAAACAATGGAGCGACTAAGACCATGCTTCCACAGGAGGCAAAGTTGCGCAACTTCACCTATGCATCGACAATGACAGTGGATATCAATATCCAGTATGTTATTCGTAATACCGATAATATGGATGCACCTCGTACAATCGAAAAAACATTGCCCAAAATTAATATTGGAAAACTACCGATCATGTTGAAGTCATCTGTGTGTGTATTAACACAAAATCCTCACATTAGTCATGAATACACAGGTGAGTGTTCAATGGACTGTGGTGGGTATTTTATTATTAAAGGTTCAGAGAAAACTGTTCTCGGACAAGAACGTGCAGCGGAAAACCGCATTTATTGTTTCGATGGAAAAAATACAACTAAGTGGTCGTGGTATGCAGAAATTAAATCTGTTCCCGACTTCAAGTGTATTTCACCTAAGCAAATTGAAATGATGCTTTCAAACAAAAATAATGGATTTGGTCATGGTATCTACATTACGATCCCTCGAATTAAACAACCGATTGAACTATTTGTACTGTTCCGTGCTTTGGGTGTAAATAGTGACAAGGAAATATGCAGTTATATTCTCTTAGATATCGATGGAAACAACCGAATTTCGCCAGATACGCTACAAGCATCGGCGATCGACGCAAACAAGTATATGACACAAGAAGCGGCGTTCGATCATATTACCACCTATGTTGCATATACTCCCATTAATATGGACAAAGAGACTGGTATGCGTAAGAAGCAAGAATTTGCGAACGATGTCTTGACGAATGATCTATTCCCTCATTGTAGAACATTAAAACAGAAGTTGTATTTCATCGGATATATGGCAAATCAATTAATTCAAACAAGTCTTGGTATGATTGAACCGAGTGACAGAGACTCTTATATTAACAAACGTATCGAATTGAGTGGTACATTATTAAATAACTTATTCCGCAATTACTTCAATAAGTTGGTAAAGGAAATGCAAAAGCAAATTGTACGTGAGATTAATACAGGGTCATGGAGATCAACCGAAGACTATGCAAATATAGTGAATAACATTAATATTTATAAAATTATGAAGTCTACTACAATTGAGAATGGCATTAATCGTGCCCTGTCTACTGGCGATTTCAGCATTAAACAATCAAACACGAGCAAGGTGGGCGTAGCGCAAGTATTAAATCGGTTGACTTATGTATCTAGTTTAAGTCATCTTCGTAGAATAAACACCCCTCTGGAAAAGAGTGGAGAAATGATTGCACCAAGAAAATTACACAATACTACATGGGGTTTCTTATGTCCAGCAGAAACCCCAGAGGGGCAATCCATTGGCGTTGTAAAGAACATTAGTTATATGGGTCATATTACTATTCCGTCAAATAGTTCTGCACTCTATGAATATGCTGAACCACATATACTATCGGTCGAAGATATTTCTCCTTCTGAATTGTATGGTAAGGTGAAGGTGTTTATAAATGGCACATGGATAGGAGTTGCCAAATCACCGATTGAGTTCTACCAAACGACTTTGAAAAAGAAACACCAGGGGATTATTAATATCTATACATCCATCATATTCAACTACAATACTCTGGAAATTCGCATTTGTAACGATGGTGGTAGATTAACCCGTCCAGTCCTTCGTGTTCGCGACAACAAGGCATTAATCACAAAAGAAATTATTAAGCGCGTTGCAGACAAAGAACTTACTTGGAACGATTTGTTGACATCATGCAAATTGCCAGAGTCTGTCATTGAATATATTGATCCCGAAGAACAGAATTATGCGATGATTGCAATGAAATGTAAAAATAACTATATTCAGAACGCAAATGACTATTTCCAATACACACATTGTGAAATTCACCCTAGCACTATATTTGGTGTCCTGGCTTCATGTGTACCCTTTCCTGAACATAATCAAGCGCCTAGGAACACATATCAATGTGCTATGGGTAAGCAAGCGATGGGTGTATATGCTACAAATTATGATCAACGAATGGATAAGACGGCATATGTATTGAATTACCCGACCAGACCCTTGGTAGATACACGACTGATGAACCTAATCCATCTTAACCAAATCCCATCTGGTACACAAATCCACGTAGCCATTATGACACATACTGGGTATAACCAAGAGGATAGTGTGTTAATCAACCAGGGGTCAATTGATCGTGGATTATTTCTAGCAACCATTTATCATACAGAAAAGGATGAGGACAAAAACATTATTCGCGATGAGATTATTCGTTGTCGACCGGACCCAGCAAAAACGCGCGGGGTAAAGTTTGGAAACTATTCGAAGTTAAACTCGTCTGGTTTTATACCCGAAAACGAATTAGTTGAAAACCGCGATGTAATTATTGCCAAAATTGTTCCGATCAAAGATAATAGAACGATCCTACCAAGATTATTAAGTATGAAGATCAGAGCAAAACATTCCGCACCAATGAACATACTTACATCGACAAGAATTATACTGGTAGAAACGGCGACGGTTATAACTTTGCGAAGGTTCGCATTAGAGCATTGAGAAAACCCACGTTCGGAGACAAGTTTAGTTCTCGTCATGGACAGAAGGGTACCGTCGGTAATATTATTCCTGAATGTGACATGCCATTTACTAAGGATGGTCATCGACCCGATATTATCATTAATCCTCATGCAATTCCATCTCGTATGACTATTGCACAGTTAAAGGAGACCTTACTCGGCAAAGTACTACTTGAACTCGGACTGTTTGGAGATGGTACTAGTTTCGGTAATATGGATATTCAATCCATTGCAAAGGAGTTGCAAAACATCGGTTACGAGAGTTATGGTAACGAGATATTATATAATGGTCTGACTGGTGACCAACTAGAAACTAGTATATTTATTGGCCCAGTATTTTACCAAAGATTGAAACATATGGTAAGTGATAAGCAACATAGTCGTTCCATTGGCCCCATGGTAAATCTTACTAGACAACCGGCTGAGGGAAGAAGCCGCGATGGTGGATTTAGAATAGGTGAGATGGAAAGAGATGTTATGATCGCACATGGTATGACTAAGTTCTGTCGTGAAAGAATGTATGATGTATCGGACAAGTATAGTGTCCATGTTTGTAAAACATGTGGCATGACTGCTGCATACAACGATGGTAATCAAAGTCGCATGTACGAAACCGCCGATTTTACAATTCATATGTGTAAGAATTGTGACAATAAGATTGACTTTGCTAAGGTCGAGATACCATATGCATACAAGCTTATGGCACAAGAGTTACAAACGATTAATGTCGTACCTCGTATCATTACCGAATAATTTGACTACTTGAATAACCTGACAGACATAATACGTATATCATTACAATATTTTTATTGGGTTTAGATCTGACCTCATTTGTATAGACATACTACAAATAGATTTAGTTGAATTATGGAAAGAGAACTTCCCAGTGTGGGCGATAATACAAATATAAACGATTCGCGGTTAGCAAATGATTTTAAAGGCGTTAGTTTTTCAAATTATAAAAAAACCGCAGTACGCAAAAACTTAATCGAAAATATTATTAATGGACGGATTGAACCTGCCTGTTATTGGAGTAGCGAATTAATATGCGCCGGACACTTTATGGACTTGTGGGAAATTATACTTCATTATGTCGGTAAGCATATCCATATTGGCAATCCTAAGATTGTCATCTATTTAGAAAAAAGGTTTATGTTGTTTCGTAATCTTATGGAAACCGAAGAGTTTACTAGCGAGTTCCAATTGAGAAACCATACTACTATACGACAATTATTTTCCGAAGTTATTTGCACATTAGCCACATCTAACCGCAAACATAGTTTTGAACCTATCAAAATAAATCGTGTTGACGAATTTGACATGACTTACATGACAGATCGATTAAAAGCACCCAGCGTTCATTATGCCGAACATATATTAAAACGAGACGACCCCAAGGAATTATTTATTGCCATCAACGAATTCTCTTATCACTTATCAAATGATAGTCTCAGTGTTTTTAATGCCTGTTATTGGATCGAATGGATGATCGAGTTTGATTTAATATGTAAAAAAAGAAAGCAACCTGCTACTTGTGATACACGCACCGATATACCCGTCGAGAACAAATACCAGACGAACATTATTTGGATAGTATGGGATGCGTTGTTTAAGTACAGTGATGCTATCGATAATCCATATATAACTCAATTATTAACATCCCTCCAATCCATCTTTTGTATTAAATATACACCTGCTTCTAATAAGAAACGTCGATATTTGTTATATTTTGCAGTGGCAATCATAACAGAAACCGTCCCTACCGATGTACCTCTTATGTCGAACAAACCCCTCGTTACTAATATTGTCGGTCAAATCAATCTAATTTATAAGCAAATCAAAAAGAATGAGAAGAAACCTACTACGGATTATCTCTTCAAACACTTAGAAAATGAGGTTGCTATTGAGAAATCCATGCGGAGAATGGAGCTTATGAACTCGATTGACATAATCCATAAATAAATCTCTGCACAAAATATATATTCGCGACTTTATGTCCAAAAAGAATGACTATGATGGTTTAGGTGAGCCACATGTAATAGGCCAAGGCACATATGGTTGTGTTCATAAACCACAGATGAAATGTAAAAACGCTACTAGAAAAAATTCAAAAAAAGTATCGAAACTCATGACCAAAGACGATGCCAATGCTGAAATGCAAGAATATAGTATCATCTCTCATGCTGACAATAAAAAAGAGTTCTATATGGGAAAACCTACAAAATGTAACATTGAGGTGAATGATATGAACTACAATGCTGCACAAAGATGTAGAAATGAGCATTTATCGCCATCCAAACTAGACCAATATGCATTGTTAGTTATGAAATACGGTGGACTAAACCTAGAAGTTTTTGCCAATCGTGTACATAAAAAATGGGATGTCACTCCAAGAAACATTAAGAAAATCGATTTATTTTGGTTAGAAATGTCCAGATTATTTTACGGATTGAAGGCATTCAACAAGAACAAGATTGTACATCATGATCTCAAACATCAAAATATCGTCTATGATGAAAAAAACAATCGGGTCAATTTTATTGATTTTGGGTTTATGGGCAATAAAGATACAATTCTTGACAATGCAAAGAAATCGAAATATTGGCTATCCCGCAAATATCACTGGTCATTTCCATGGGAAATTGTATTTTACAATGAAAAAGCATACAAACGACAAGCACTAGCTACAAGTAATAATATTGGCGAAACATTCGATGATTACGCAACTGAAATTGAGAAAGAATGTGGTTATTTCTTTTACAGCATACTCCCGACCGTAAACAGAGAAAACCATCCACCCGTAATAAATCATATGCTAACTCAGTATTACACCATGTTGACCGAGTTTGAACTAGCTGACTATGATAGCTTTTTGAATAAATCAGTTGATACAATCGATAGTTATGGGGTGGGTATGGGTCTACTATACGTTCTTAACCGCACTGGTAAATTCATGGATGACGAGCTTTTCAAACAGCTGTCTATGCTGTTTATCAATATGATCAGTCCCAATGTAAATATTCGTTTCGATGTTGATCAGTTACTGCACCAATACGAAACTATCATGGTGAATAGTGGATTATTAGAGAAACATAACAAACGGTATGAGAACCATCTACTTGTAACGGGTAAACAAATACCCACTAAAATAACAAAAAGTATTTTCAAATTATCGAATAACAGGGATTTCATTATCGATGCAAAGAAGTTATCAGAAGATGACTTAGAAATAAAACGCTTATGTCCGGACGGCAAGGAATACAAGCGCAAAACAAGGCGTTGTGTTGCCATATGCAAAGATGGATACATTCGTGATGCCAATTTCAAATGTGTTAGAGACAAAACGCAGAAAATATTCAAATTATGTCCCAAAGATAAGGATCGCAATCCATTGACCAATCGATGTGTACAAAAATGCAAACCTGGCTTTCTTCGAAACAAAACATTCAAATGCCGTAAAAAGTTCAATCCATTTATGTAGGCATTTGGAGTAGCGTTTTCGTATTATCAATATCATTTGCTAACAAATTATATTGATCTAATTTTGGTTGATGGAGTTATTTAGAATGCTCCAAACGAACTACCTACCATGCTATTTGCAGCCATAGGTCCTGCCATGCCGAAATCGTCCCCTCCATTAGGACGCATCATTTGGTCGTGTCCGCCAGTATCTTGTCTAGACGTAACCGTGGGGGCAGGTGGGAACGTTCCACCCTGAACCTGGGTATTATCTAAATGATCTGCCTGACTGGGAGAATGCATTGGCTCACGGGTTACACGGACCCCTTGCTTCACGTTCATTTTGCGATCTCCACTCGTCGATCCGTTCCATAAATCTAACACACGATCTACCATAACATTGACCTTCAAACCCAGCTTTGTTTGAATGCTTAACACGATTATTAAAAATGATAATATCACATTGGTCAGGGTGAGACTTTCATATTTAAACCCACTGTATGTGGGGAAATAGGTGATCATGCGATGAATTATCACTACTCCACAAAACATAACTATCAATTGAATGAATATTTCGGCTAAAAGTTCCAAGCTGGACTTCTCTGGATCTGCCTCAGGAATGAACCGTTGGATTGCCTTATTCAGGGATACTACGGGAACGACGCCCATTAGCGAATACTGAATAACATTTAATAGTTCGGCCTGCCCCTCTTCTGTTGAGGAGAAGACATGAGATAAAAATGTCTTCTTAGAAGCGCTGGACGTTTCATTTAAAATTTCCATTTTGTATATATAGTTCACATAGAAAAGATATTGATGCAATGTAGGTATAGTGTTAGAGGGGTATACTTATGGAGTTATAGTTTACACCCTCGAAGATTTACACATTTGACATACTATACTTTTTTCAAAAACGACATAAATATTAATCTAGTATTTTAGTATACATTAATTAGTATGTTGAAAAATGTTGTTGAAATCAATAAGCACAAAAATCGTGACTTATCACAGCCTAAACACGAAGAATACCAGTATCTTAACCTTTTGAAAGACATCATAGAAGAAGGTTCTATGGAAGAAGGTAGAAATGGAAACACAAAAGCTGTTATTGGTACCGCAATGCACTTCTCATTAGAAAACGGACAAATACCAATTTTAACTACTAAAAAAACCGCTTGGAAAACTTGTCTTAAAGAATTGCTATGGTTTATATCTGGTTCTACTGATGCTAAACTTCTTAGCGACCAAAACGTGCATATTTGGGATGGTAATACAACGGCCGAGTTTTTAGAATCACGGGGATTATCTCATTATACACCTGGTAGACAGATTGGACCTTTATATTCGCACCAATGGCGTCACTGGGGAGCTAAATATGAGACTGACCCGGATGCGGATTATACAGGTAAAGGTATAGACCAATTACAAAAGGCTATAGATATGTTAAAAGACCCTAACCAAAGGAACAGTCGTAGAATTATTGTATCTGCTTGGAATGTAGAACAGTTAGACCAAGGAGTATTACCTCCTTGTCATAGTTTTTTTCAGTTCTCAGTTACAGAAGGTAATAAATTAAGTTGTTCTTTACTCGCCAGGTCACAGGATGTCCCACTCGGTGAGCCATTTAACATATGTTCGTATGCTTTTCTTACGCACTTGATAGCTAAACATTGCGATTTAATCCCTCATGAATTTATTTTATTTGGTGGAAATTGTCATATATACGAACCGCATATAGAAGCAATGAAAGAGCAAATTACTCGGGAACCGTATGAATTTCCAACAGTAGAAGTATTAAATAAACGTGATGATATTAATGATTATGTTCTTGCGGATTTTAAAGTTACTGATTACAAACATCACTCTCAGATAAAGATGGCAATGGTAGCATAACTTCGTCTGTTTTTTGCATCAGCATACTTGTAACCAGAAAATTTGATTTAGCATATTCAGCGAAATCAAATATGTATATTTCCCACCTAAATAAGATTTTTTAACGACTTAGGAATTTTCTTATGTTTCTTGTAAAGCGCAATCATTTCCTGATTATTCCTCCCGATTATATCGCTTACCAAAGAAGCATTCACGATAATTTTAGGATGTTTGAGTAGGTGATCTACCAGATCTTTGTAATATCGATTGTAAAAGGAATTCCATGATAATTCATACAATATACTGCGACCGCGTTCATCTGTCACATTTACATCAAACTTGTCGTCAAATATGATATCCTTTATCTTTTGCAATGAATGTTCGGTTCTTTCACTCGATGTGCCGCCAACCAGGCGTGTATACCTGAATACCTCCTCGCTATCAAATGGCATTATTTTCTTGCATGTGTCTTTGATTGTACTTCTACATATGGGACACTGTGGGGTTTCCTTTTGTTTTTGGCTCTTACACCAACCAACCAAACATTGTTTGTGGAAGTTGTGCTTACATTTTGTCTTTACATTTTGAGATGTTATTCGATCTAAACATATTGCGCATGTATGATCTAGTACACTCTCGCAATTACCAGTCTTTTTATTTTTACGCGTTCCGTTTTTACACCTGCTACGTTTTTGAGTAGACATTATACTTTATTACCAGAAAATATTGATACTACTACTACTTATAATAATTGCATAAATAATCATTTAGAGACCAATGTACGAATATGTGTATACATAATTCGAATGAGCCGTTCAAATGCAGCCGCAATTCGTCGACGCGTTGGCAATGTTGCCAGCACTCCATCAGTTGCTACAAGTAAATCACTACCTGTTCCACCAGCACCCGAACAATCCACTAAGTTGACCCTACAAGAGGTAATCTCTTTATTTGACAAGCGCATTAATGCTTTGGAGGAAAGTCGTAAACTCTCCGAAGGTTCTGTTTCACGTGGCACATTGGGCGTTATTGAAGATGGTACTGAAATATCGAATGTGTTAGATGAGTTCAATCATAGGTTTGAAATGCTTGCAAATGAAATTTCTGACCTAAAAGAAACCGTTCTTAAATTACAGACGTACACAATGGACGTAAACAAGATGCTTTTGGGTGAACGAGTACAAGTTCTCTCTGAATTGGGAACAAATATAACTATGACAGGTACCGAAGATGTCGATATGAATAGCGTATACAGCTTGAATTCTGATGCTAACCTACCCAACGATACTAAACATGTACCTGGTTCACCTACGAGCGTCGATATGCGCAAAGAGGTTACTGAAAACACTGAGTAATATATCATTCTGTGGCGAAAATTATATAAATATGTGATCCATATCTATGTAATAACATGGCGAACAATCCATCAACGGAATTTGTACAAACAATATTAAATTTACAGGAGCAATACTATTCTGCTAACCAAAAAAACCGGTTTATGAAAAAACAACAAAAGTTAGACTGTGCAAATTCGATTTCACAATCAATTGGCATACTAGATCTATTGAACCAATCTATAACGTCATTTGACGGGTATAAAATATATGTCGATTATACGGTATTAAAAACATTTGTATGTCCTGCCAATTATACAATTGTGGTTGATCATTTTATTAACATTATCACGTCAATATTAAATTGCAATGGTAGATTTCATCTGCATGTTAATTTGAATTCACTTACTATATCCGCTCTTGACAGATACAAGGAGTTGATCATGTTAATTAGCAAAAGATGCAGTGAGAACCAATTTGACCAATACCTTGATATATTTAATATACATAATTCGCCTAGTTTTTTAACATCTACTTCCAATTTATTGGCACCATTTATGCCAGATACTGTAAAGAACAAGATACAATTCATCCATAAAAATGATACAAACAAATTACCCGACCTCATCTCAAAAAAAATAAATTAGATAAAAAACATATGTAGAAATGCCTACATACATACTATAAGTTATGAGCATTAATATTGCTATTAATGATTTTCAATCAGCCGATGCCTTTACCCAGATATTTCAACATGCACGTCTGTTTACCGATCATATAAACATATTGTTTGAACAAGGGCGTATGTATATACAATCCATGGACTCGACCCGTGTCTCTATATTTGAGGTATATCTCCCATCCGAATGGTTTTGCAAGTATGATCATCAAGGTGAAACTACAATTACTTTGGGCATCAACTCGACAATGTTGTTTAAAGTATTAAATACTCGTGATAAAAATAAA
>Ga0213863_10002221_pt1 | contig 13879 bp, 15 predicted proteins | sample PICome_8_FD_160128 | JGI IMG/M metagenome (GOLD analysis project Ga0213863, IMG submission 160128) | Coastal seawater microbial communities near Pivers Island, North Carolina, United States - PICO497 | ecosystem: Environmental > Aquatic > Marine > Coastal | place: USA: North Carolina... | reverse complement strand
ACCCTCGACACTTCTTTCCTCGTCACGCTCAAAGAGGCTTTGTAGGTTGACCTCAACGGCTGACTTGTAAGCACTACGCAAGCGATCCTGCGACTGCCTAATAATGTTCTCAAGTCGGTTTGCATACTCAAGTTGCAGACGCTCAACCGAATCGGCGTAACTCTTGTTAGCTTCCTCGATTGTCTTGTTGTATTGCTTTTGAGCATCACGCAATTGCTTCTGCGAGTCTTTGATAAGCGAACGCACACGATCACGAGCCTGCTCAAATGCAGAAGGTCCCGTGCTGCCTGCTGAGGACCCTGCCTCCAAAGCCGCCTTTACCTCTGCCCCACGACCCGATGCTTCGCCTGTCAATAGACCCATGCGTGCTAGGCCGTATTGTCTTGACGCTTCGTTTAGAGCTTTGGTTGCTTCTGCTGTTGCATAAATCTCAGCACGAACCCCAGCAAGCTTTAGGTTGTTGAACCTGTTAGCCTCACCCGTAGTTGCACCAAATTGGCCCTCAAGTGTTGCCAGCTCTGCAATCAAAGGGTTGATTTGTGCGGTGTAATCTCTGAAAGAAATAACGCCCGCATTGACGAGTTCTTTTAGCCTGGCAAACTCGGCGTTGATTTCAGCTAGTCTGCCGTCAAGCCCCGTCGCTGCTTCCCTGTTTCTCTTTAGCTCATAGTGCAGGTCTGTCATTGCTAATGAGACGGCAATAATGCCAGCAGCTAACAGAGCAAAGATGTTTAGCTTTAGTGCACTATTGAAAGCCACCATTGCAGCAGTCGCAACTTTGGTAATTGTGGTAAAGGTGATAAGCCCCGCTGCGAAGAAGCCAAGAGTCTTTATCGTCTCGCCGATAGCGTCCATGTTCTCGACAATGGTGATGGTGAAGTTTGCTACATTTTCAATCAAGCTTTCATAATCAACTTGCTTGAAAGCATTGGCAAGCTTCTCGCCTACAATCGGCAGCAGGTCTTGAATGACTGGGATGAGTTCTTGTAGGTAAGGAGTTAGCTCCTCACCGATTTGAATTGCTACATCTATGAAGGCAGATTCAAGTAGCTTGACCTGCGAGCTAAATGTTTCAAGTTGCTTGTTAGCGACGGTATCTGTAAAGCCTGACGCATCACGAAGTGCACTTTCATAGCCCTTGATTGCATCTGAAGTTCCCAAAAGTGCAAGGATCGACTGCACCGAACGGTCAGCAAACCCAAGCTGAAGCAGTGTCGCCTTAGCCGTCTCGTCCGACATTCCCTCAAGAGCAGTCTCAAGGTTGCCGATGATGTCGCCGAGGTTACGCATCTCGCCGTTTGAGTCAAAGACAGAGACACCGAGTGCAGCGAAGTCCTCTTTGTTCTTGATGGCTTTAGTCGAGAGGTCACGCAGAACGATTGAGAGCTGAGTTCCAGCTTCCTCGCCCTTGATGCCCTGGTCAGCGAACGCTGCTAGAACAGCGACACCTTCCTCAATGTCCTTACCTAGAGTCCTAAGTGCGGGACCTGCTTTGGTGGTCAGCGAGGTTGAGAACTGCTCGACGGTTGCGTTCGACAAAGTATTGGCACGGACGAGAACATCCGACACCGCAATCATGTTCTCCATGTTCTTGACGGCATCGTCACGAATCGTAAGACCAAGAGCGGACTGAGCGTCTGTTAGCAAGTCCGTAGCTCGACTCATGTCGAACATACCTGCTTGAGCAAACTGAGCTACTCGTGGCAAGGCTGCGATAGAAGCCTCGGCATCTAGACCAGCAGATGCTAGGAAGAAGAATGACTCGGCAGCTTGTTCTGCTGAGAAGGTTGAGACTTCAGCTACCTCACGGGCAGCGTCCGCCATGTCCTTTTCCATCGTCTCGGTGAGATCACCCATGATGGCTTTGGACTGAGTAAGAGCAGCGTCAAACTTTGAGAACTCTTGGACAGACTTGACAGCGATACCCGCAACCGCAGCACCAACCGCAGCTAGGGCAACCCCAGCAGCTTTTGAAAGGCCAGCTAATGCCTTCTCTGCTTCTGTTAGTCCACGCTTGTCAAAGTCGGAGACAATCCGAATCTTGATGCTCATGCAAGCCTCCGATTTATTTTGATGTTGAAATTCTCAGCAATGTTTAGGACTTTGTTTTCTAGTTCTGGCTTACGCTTCAGCACACGCTTCCACAAGAAGCGACCTGGCTTGCCATAAGTCGAAGTAAGTTTGCGATTGAAAGCCTTACCTTGTCCATTGTAAATGTAGGAGTGATAGCCAACTGAGCTCGATCCCCAACCCTTCGAGACTGCTCTAGGAGGACGGCGTTCGATACCCGCAAGTTCGGCATACTCAAAACCCACCTGATTATCAAGCCCTGCATTGCGACCCTTACCCTCAATAAAGAGCAGGTCACGAGGTCTAAGCGATACCTTTGGGGTAACCCTTACGCCAGACCAAGCGGTTCGTCCGTTGTGATTCATACCGCTCATGTTGCTACGAATACTTGCGGTCACAGAGCCGTTGATCTCACCCTCAATCGGTGCGACTACTGGTTTGAGTTGCGAGTTTACGGCTTTGCGAAATTCTTTGTAAAGGTCGTTCTCGTAAGTTCTAAGCATCCGCAAGGTCTCTGCTGACCCCGACAAACCACTTCTCGCCATGATGCTCCTAACCCTCTAATTCTACCAATGAGAAAACCCTCCCCGAAGGGAGGGCCTCTCTATTTCGGTGGTAGGTTCTTTGCTACCAACCAGCGGTGCATTGTCCACAGCATACGAGGGGATTCCTGTAACAACACACTCGGTGCAATACCTGTTTCACAAGCGAGTCCTGCGATGAACCAATGGGAGGATGAGTCCCCCAACCCAATTATTTTGGGTCAGAGGCACTCGCTCCTACCATGTCGACGGTTTCTAGCCACTTCTCGAACGAGTCCTTAGTGCCACCAGTTCGCTTCTCTGAGTGCCAAGCCAAGTAAAGCATGTAGCTCATCTTTGGCTCGTTGGTCAGAGATGCGATTGAGACATTGAACTTGTCCTCAAAAGCAACCATGTCCGCAGCGTTGCAAACGATGTCTTTTGCCTCGCCGTTATCGTAGGTGAGTTGTAGGTTGATTTTCATTTGTCGTCCTAAGCGGTTGCCTTAGTAACTTCACCCGAGGTTGCCCAGGTGACGCTAAATGTGCTCAAGTCGCCGACTGCACCACTTACGGGAGTCACACTTGAGATCAGGCAGTTAGCCGTAAATTCAGGCGTGGTCGCTGAAGCAGCGGTTCCATTGCCTGCGATGATGACGACGGTTCCGATGGTCCCTACTAGGTCCTCGGTCAGAACGGTGTTTAGTGCACCAGCTCCGAAGTCGCTGTGGAAGTCGAGGGATACTGACCCTGACTTGAGTCCGCCGACAACCTCAGTCCAGCCACCAGAAGCAAAGTCGGTTACATCTACCTCAGTTGAGGAAATGACCAACTCGGCCCTTGCGACGGATGCGGTGATGTCGGTTCCGTTTAGTGAGACGGTGTTTCCCGTCACTACATACTTTGCCAATTTAGCTCCTTATGCGTAGCAGGTGACGGTCCATTCACCCGCTAAGTAATCGTTCTCGTTTACAGTTATTGAACCGATGTTCGGCATTGACTCGACTATAAGGTCTTGACAAGCACCGCTCAAAGTTCTATTCGATTCTATCGCACTCCTGACAGATGAAGCACCCGTCGGTTCTGCGTAGAGGTCGAGGTTGCGTTGAGCCTGTCTCTCAGCAGCCCTCCCAACAATCACCCTTACGGTGAAGCGGAAGATGTTTAGCCCGCCCGCAAACGCCTGATGATACTCAACCGAGTTGAGGTCAACGATGGCAGCAGGTGGCGATACTTGATCTGGTATCTCCTCAAAGACCCTCAAGCCCGAGATTGTTCTCAGGTTAGTAGCGATACCCGAACGGATAGCAGCTATGGTCATGCGAAGCGAACCTTCTTGTATGGCTGGATAAGTCTGTCGATGTCTGGGTCCATTCTGCCCACACGGATTACACCGAGGTCGCCGAAGCCCATAACGCCACCTGGTGAATCGTTACGCTTGAAAATCCTTGCAGCAAGGAGAACGGTTGCCTGCTTGATTGCGGTAGGAACCGCTGAGAAACCCCAAGTGCCGTTTACCTGCACGGTTGCCTCCATGCCGTCGATAGGCCATGTGTAATCTCCGACTGCATAGATAAGGTCGTAAGGAACAGCCATTCCACCTGCAATGCCGTTGAGTGGCATTAGCTGATAATCGGTTGACTGCCAAGTGATGTCGAATACGCCGTCGGCTCCCGAGCTTGACTTGATGGTTGTGACAGATACTAGGTCGTCAATTTCACAGCTATACGAGTCACGAGGGGTAAAGATTCTGGTAGCAACGCTTGAGTAGAAAACACGCTCGGTTGCCTGGTCGATGTCACGAGATGCGGACTCTACTGCGAGCTCAAGAAGCGAGTCGTCAAGGGTGTCGCTAACTGGGATTCTGAGAGAAGCCTTTAGCTCGTCTAGCGTGCAGTAGCCATTAGTAATTGCCACAATAAACCTCCGCCTTCTAGTCTACCGCTAGGCGACCCTTTATCTTTGTTGAGCTAACCCCGTCGGTGTAGGGAATGTAGCAGAGTGCAATGTCTCTTTCGTCAAGCCAGTCTTGATCGAACTGCATTTGGGCGTAGTAATCTCTGCGTGCCCAGTCCGAGCCAATAATGATTATGTCGGGTTGCACTAGCTCGATAGCGGGCTTTGAGTTTGCACCGCCGAAGTTAGGGATAACCCTGTCTACCCAGCGACAAGCCATTAGGACTTCCTCACGCTCGGTGTAAGACATAACGGGCATCTTGTTTTTGTATTCCCAAATAAACTCATCGGTGTTGAGGGCAACAGTGACTTCTCCTATTTCCTTGCAGCGTCGCAAGAAGTTAGCGTGACCTCGGTGGAAAAGGTCAAATGTCCCGCCTGTATAAACAGTCAGTCCCATGAGTTGACCCTCCTAATCTCAAGTGACCAACCAATAAGGCCGAGGTTCCTGCCTGCACGCTTGTTGACTAGCAGGCTTTGATTGCGTCTAAAGGTAAAGGTGTTCTTGTCTTGATAGCCCGACTTGAGCGTTGAGGAGTTGTCGTGATGAACCTTTGCAGGGATGTCGTGAAAGCGAACCCCAAGTTCTCTCATACGCCACTCATAATCGTCGTCGTCAAAGTAGATGGGGTGAAACGCCTCGTCCCAGAGTCCCGCCTTTTTGACGCTGCCCTCTGTTGGAATTACGCAAGACCAGCGAGGGTGTATGTCGACGAAGTTGAACGCCTCGGTATCGACCTCCTCCGCAATCGCCTGTAACGCCCCTGGTGCAAACCAAGAGTCGTCATTTGGCAAAACCCAATAGGAAGCGTGAGGAGTGGATTTGATAATTAGATTCCAAGCACCGTTCGCACCGAGTCCGTGTGGCATTTGTAGTAGCCAAGTGTTCTTGACAAACTCGTTGACCTTTGGCTTGAACTTTCGCTTGCCCGAGTTGTCCACGATCACCAGATGCTCAACTGAGTAGTCGATTGAGTCCAAGAGTCTTTGAGCCATGTCGAACTTCGACAAGGTTGCAAACCCGAGGACGGGAATCACTTGAGCTTCTCTTTCAGGAACGGAAGCCAGTATGCGTCCCAGACAGCCTCAACATCGTAAGCCTTAGCGAAGTTCACAGTCTCAGGAAACTCCTGCCTGCCTCGCTCGTATGCCTTCTCAAGAGCACCTGTGATTGAGTTGACATTGGGAATTTGGAACCAAGACAACTGAGCCTCGTCCCAGAAGGGTTGCCCCTCGACTAAATAAGAATCTGGCCCTGCAAGCTCGAGCGATGCTGTCCAGCTAGAGGCAATGACGGGAGTGCCACAAGCCTGAGATTCTATTGAGGGAACGCCGAAGCCCTCGCCGTATGAGGGGTGCAAGAGAATGTCCATACCTGTATAAAGAGCAGCCATCTCCTCGTCGGAGTAACCCATTCGATACTTGTGAGGATCAGGGAAAAGAACATCGTCTTTGTCTAGCCCAACAGCGTGCATCAGGTTGATAAGCCCAAACCCACCGTAGACCTTTGAGGGGTCGCTATGAATGTATAGGTAAGCGTTCGGGTGATTCTTCTTGAACAGCGAGAAGGCAAGAATGTTCTCAGCAAAAGCCTTGCGGTGAATCTGCCCATTGGCCTTGTTAGCCGAAACCATACCTACTAGGAAGTCGTCCTCTTTCAATCCGTAGTAATCCCTGATTGGCTGGCCATCGATCTCGTGTGTGGGTTTGTAGACGGATGTGTCGACGGCGTGAGGAATGTAGTGAGCGTCTATGCCCTGCCCTTGCAATTGCTTGAACCCAAACTCGCTCATAGCAATAGGGGTTACATTTTCCTTCTTGCACCATAGCTCAACCTTTGCAGGAACGGTTAGGTGGTCAATTGGAACCCAAGACCAGATGTTTAGCTCGTCGAGGTCTTTTTGCTCAAGGTAAACCCAAGTGTCGTAGAGGGTCAAAACTGCATTAGGCAGCTCTCTGCCTGCGACGAAGTCCTCGTGATAAAGCTTTATGACATCACTTGAATAGAGGGTCAGTCCTCTTGGATAATGAGGGATCGTGCCGTGCTTTGTTTTGAGCGTGTCCATACGACCCTCAAGGCCATAGTTGGAAAGACTTGCGACATCTATACCGTGACGCTTCATACGCTCAACAAGCATTAGCCCTTGAACGCCATAGCCTGTCGGGACTCCTGGTGTATTGCTTGCTAAGGATACAGCTCCGTTGATTTTGTAGGTCATAGCTTCAGCCTAACAAGAAACCCCTGCCATTTCTAGCAGGGGCTCCTCTAACGAAGGAAAGAAATGAACCAGAAGGAACCAAACTCAGAGCACTCAGAGCAAGGCCAACCTGTTCTTCTTCAGAAGCAGAGTCAAACGATGGGCTCTCGTGCTTCTCAGGAAATCGTAGCATAAAGAAACCCCCCGAGCCAACCTACAAGCCCGAGGGGTTTCTCTACTTCAAGGGGTTAGCTACTAGCTAGCTCCACCCTTGAAATACTTGATGTGAGATGCGTGGGTAAGGTTCGAGTCGAGCCTCATTACGAATCTCCAAGTGGTTAGGTTCTGGTTGAAGGCGTAGTCCTGTGAAGAAGCTACATCGATTCCACCTGCGATGCGAACCTTGACCGATGGGAAGTGTCCGAAGAATACGGATAGTGCATCGGTTCCAGTGTCAGCGACATGTGGGTTTTCCAGAACATTGAAGCCAGCGAATGTGTCTGGCTGTCCAACGCCTACCTGGTATAGGTAGTTGCCAGCGGTGTCCTTGAGCTTACGGATTGCACCAATGGTTGCACCGTTAGCCATGTAACCAGTTCCTGGCAGACGACGAACTGCACCGTCAACGCTGTAAGCGAGGTCGATCAGGTTGTCTGCGGTTGGAACACCAGATACGCCAGTTCCACCAGTCACACCCGAACCTGCAACGGTGGTGAAGCCAGTAGGCTCAGTCGTTCCAGTTCCAAGAGTGATGAAGTTGTTAGCTGCGTAACCGATTGCCTGACCTGCCTGCTGAGCGAGGTGTGACGATAGATCGAAACCTGCGTCAGTTACTAGCTCGTTGGCTGCCTGAATCAAGAAGCCCAGACGCTTTGCACCAAGAGTGATGCTGTTGTAGGTGGGCTCGCTTGCTGCGATAGCAGAACCAGCAGAAGTGATAGCTGCGGTGCTGTATGCAGTCAGGGTTGGGATGGTTAGGTCCTCACCAGAAGTGGTGTTGATTACATCGGATACATCCAGCATTGGGCCATTTAGACGAGCAACATCGAATACCTCGTCGTAGAACGACTTTGGCACGGTGTTGGTCGATGGCACGAGAGCTGCACGACGCTCGAATGAGTGTGAGCGAGTCTCGCCTAGTGCGATGCCACGCAGGATGTCAGAAGCTGAACGCTCCTCGGATACGGTTGGAATGAAGCCCTTGGCAGCAGCCGAAGCCTCTACCTTACGCTCCTCGTTGCGAGTTGCAACGGCGATTGCCTCATCAGCACGACGGATGTCGTCCTCAATGCGATCAATCTTCTCTAGCTCAGCAGCGTCTAGTCCACGCCCCTCGGCCTCTGCAAAGTCGATTGTTTCACGAATCTGCTCGGTCAGGTTTGCACGGACTTCCTGCTGAGTCTTGATGAACTCAGACATTTAGTCTCCTCAATAGTTTCTTACTTGGGATACCAGTGGCGTTGACGCTCAACTGAACACGGCAGAGCTAACTCACTTCCGATACTTACATTCTATAACAAGGGGGACTAGACAAAACTTGTCAAGAGTCCCTAGACAAAAGAGAACCCCCTCGGCAGAAAGATAGAACCGAGGGGGAGAGAGCCTGATGCTTGGCGACTATCTAGTCTCAGTCGGCTTGGTTACACGGGTCTCTTTTACTGGCCTCTCGTGTGGAGTGCCGTCTTGCACCTTACCGTCGCCGTCGCCATCCTTAGCGTTAGCCTTGTAAGGGGTTCCTGTCATTAGTGAGGCAATAGCTTCTGCCCACTTGTCTGCATAGTCACGAACAACACCCGTCTCAGGGTTGCCTGCAACATCCAGAATGACCTTTTTGATTTCGTCTTTGTTAGCCATTTATAGCCCTTTCATAAGAAGCTCTAGCTTCTTCTTCTTGAGTGCGAGCATTGCTAGGTCGCCCTGTGGCTCCTCTGCGGGAGCGTCTTGCGGAGCTAGTTCAGAGATCACACGGCTGAGGATTTCCTTTTCCTCGGCGGTGATTTCTTCACCTTCCTCAAGTTTCATCATTGCGTCGGATAGTGCGTCTGCGTCGACCTCTGCCCTTTGTGCAATCTTGTCTAGTCCTCTAACCTGAGCGGTTCCATTGGTGGTCGGGTAAGCGGGGAAAGCCACACCTGTTGAAACCTCCATAAGCCTGATTGACTTGAGCGTTCTCTCGCTGCCATCCTCGCTCCAAGAGTCTCCACCCTTCGGGACTGTGAATCCAAATGAAAAGCCTGTTACATCGCCACGCTGAATAAGAACCTTTGCGTCACGACCTGCCTGAGTGTCTGGCAAGACTGCCGATACTCTTAGGCCCTGATCGTCCTCGGTCAGCGACAAGGTTCCTGCACGAGTCGAACCAAGCACCATTGAGGAGTCGTGGTTCCACAGCAGTTTGATGTCATTGCGTGATCTAAGCGAACGCTTGAAAGCACCTGGCTGAATACGCTCGATGAACGGTAGTGGCTCTGAGGCTTCGTTGAATCTTGCTGCGTAGCCTGTAAGGTGCATACCATCGGCTTCCTCACGAACCTCAAAGTCAGTTGTAATGACTCGAGTCTCTATCTTGGACAATGCTTCGCCTTTCGCTCGTCCTTCATTCTCTGCTTCTATTCTACCTACAACGCCTTCTGCATACGCCAATGCTCGGCGTGCAGCAGCCTTTGACGGCCCTGAGCCCCAGAGCAGGTGTGCTACGACACCAGCACTAGGATAATCATCTGTATTAGGATTTGCGGAGGGACTGTCAAGATCAACCAAATGACGAGCAATCCAAGCCCGAATCCTAACCCATTTGTCAGCAGTGACAGAACCCCTCGCCATCGCACGAGCTTCACGAATCGTTCTCTCAACCAGTCCATCTCCGCCCTTACCTTCTTCGTAGTATTGGAGGCCCCTTCGAGCTGCTGCTCTCATGTAGGCTGGCGGGGTTAGGTTTACTTGTCTTGCTTCTTGCTCGAGACTGCGTAGGCTGTCAATCTTTGTTAGTGTCTCAAACCTGTGACCGACTAGAACTTCTGTTTCTTCCCAGCCGTCTGCACCTTCACGCCAAATGCGGATAAGTGCTGCTGGGTTGTCGGGTGTTGCGTTTAGTGAGAAGTCCGAGTCTGGGATTCCCAAAACGCCCTCGGTCATAATGTGTTCTATGCGACCTCTTGCAATTCCACCGCTAGAGTTCCAGCGGACAAAATCACCTATTTCGAGTTCGCCTGCTTCTGCCCTGATTTCTTTGGAGCAGACTTCACAGTTTCCGTCACACTCGGTGCAGGCTTCGTTTTCTTCTCCTCTTGCTTCGGAGGATTCGGGTTGTGCGGAACTCCGTCCGCTTGCGGTATAAGTGCCACCTGGCTCTATCCCTTCTGCTATTGAGACTGCAACCATCTGGTCGATTGCGTCTTGTCTTGAGCTGTGGCATCCCAGCAACTCAAAATCATCTTTCACTACGGCGTAACCCGAGCAATCTGGGTGCTCGCCTCGTGCAGTTACAAAATACGGCATCAGTCTTGCTTCATCACCAATGTATGAACGATTGAGCCGACGGTATCTGAAATAGCCCATAAGTCTGACCCTGGGTCAAGCTCAATTTGTAGAGTTTCGTCTGAGTGGATGTGCAGACCAGTAGCTGTCGATACGGCAGCGTTGCCAATGAATACCTCGTCAGATTGTGCGTGCTCAGCGTTGTGAACAAATACCTTCTGCGGGATTGACTGAGCAGGGACAATTTTCGTCGGTATTGCCGTCCCAAGTGTGTAGTGTGCTTGCGTGATTGGCATTTAGACCTCGTATTCGCTCGTAGGGTCCTCGGGGTTGAGATTTTGGAGTCCTTGTAGTTGAACGCTTGGAACGCCCGTGTGAGCCATTTCAGGCAAGCCCATAGCGACTAGAACCTCGGCTGGGTCATAGCCTGCTAGAACGAGCTTGGAGGCCATTGCAACCCGCTTGTCGGTGGCTACCAACTCGGCAGCGTCGATGTTTAGGTTTGCAAGTGGGACTCTTGGCTGGTCTGCTGAAGGATCGTCGATTGGTCGCAAGTCCTCAAGGCGACGGACATCGTTTACGGTCAGGAATCCGCTCTGAAGTCCAGTTGAGTATGCGTTCATTCGGTTTTCGATGTCAGCTCGTAGCAACCCGTCGAGGTTGAACTTGATAAAGGCATTTTGCCCGCCCTGCGTGCGAGACATTAGCGGTGAGAACGCTGACTCAAGCTTCTGGATAATTGGACGGAGGCAGTGGGTGACGAACGCTAGGTTCTGTTGCTCAACCGAGCTGTAAGTGAAGCTGCCCTCAATGTTCATCATGCTTGACGGCACTCGAAACGCACGAGCGATTTCTTCTACCGCAAACTTGCGTGCCTCAATGAACTGAGCCTTGTCGTTCTCTGAAGTAGTTGGGACATACTTTGCACCACCCGAAAGCACGGCAGTCTTGTGAGCCCTTTGCCATCCTCGGTGACGAGAATCAAATGCGTCCTGCAAGGACTTGGCCTGCTCTGCGGTCAAGTTACCTGGGAACTCGATAACACCCGAGGTGTGGGTTCCAGAGCCAAAGAATCGTGAGGCGTAGTTCTCTAGTGCGATTGCTAGACCAAAGTTGTTCTTGAGAGCCTCAACTCGGCTAACGCCTTTGATGTGGCCTGGTCGGACAACATCTGGAATAAAGACAACTTCCTCGCTTGTGAGCATCCTGTCCATACCCTCGTGGCGGAACATAAGTTGCCCGAGGCCATTACGGATTGGCTCAACCTCAATCGGGTTCAAGACCATCATGTTGACAATCTCACCTTGCGGGTTTGAGAAAACACGGACATAAGCATTGCCGTCGATCAGCATAGAGACAATTACGGCTCCCCAAAATGCTTCTTTGGTCGTGTCGACATCTGGCTTGTAAACCCAGTCAGGTGCGGGTCGGAACGGATAGCGAGCACCGTCACGACGGACAAATGCGTCGACTGGCAAGCTGCTAATTGTGTCGCTGATTAGAGAGACGGCTGAGTAGACAGAGTTGATTTGTAGTGCTGTCTTGGAGTCAACTATTGTCGCCGACTGAGTGCCGATTGTGACTAGATCGTCACCTGCACCCCAGATGGATTGAAAAGAGAGTGCCCTTCGGTTGAACACTCGGTCCCAAAAGCTTGCCAAAATCTACCGCCTATACAAAAATTTGAGGCACTAACGCTTCTTCCATTCTAACGCTTGCTCGGTCATACGCCATAAGTAATGCGATTGCCAAGTCAATCTTTAGCTTCGGATTGCGGTAGTCCTTCGTGATTCTGCCACCTCTTTGACCGTCAATCTTGAGGATGCAGTTGTCTATGTGTCTTGCAAGAGAAGCATCGGGCTTGACTTGCAGTTTTTTGTTCATAATCGCCTCAAAGAGTTTTGCCGTTGCAGGCACGGTTCTTTGGAGGGTGTTGCGGTATTCCACGACGGGGATTCCGTAGTCTGCCCATTGGAACATCTCGTCCTCCCAATAGGAAGGGTCACAAGCCATCTCTCGGCAGTTAGGGTTCTTGTCATAGAAGTCCATGACGGCTTTCGCCACTTCCTTCTTGTCGACTATCCACGAGTCGTCGTCAATGGCAAAATCCTTCTCCCAAGAGGCAACCCGATAGGCACGGAATACATCGTCCTCGTGTCTAGGCATAATTACAGCGACGACAGCGGTTGAGTCGTTCTTCCACGATCCGTCAAAGCCCAAGACATACTCGTCGTCTGGGAGAATCTCAAAGTCGCCCTCGATGGCCTGCCAAGCTCCTGCGGGTAGCCACGCTGCTTTGGTGTTAGTCCAAATGTTTAGTCGCTTAGTTTTGAACTCGGCTTCTGGTGTTAGTTGCACGGCGGTTGCGTAGTCGTCAGCAGAACAAATGTCGCCGTAACCTGGTGAGGACAGCTCCCAAGTCTTAGGGTCTTTGTGGTCTGCGTCTTTCGGTGCTTCCCACCAAGCCATAAACATCGAGGGGTCAATTTCCTTGTTCGCAATCCTCTGGCCTGTCTGGTAAAGCGTGTAGGCGATTGAGTCGTTGCCTGTTGAGTCTGACTTGCGTCCTGCGGTAGTGATTGCGATTAGGTGACCTTTGCGACCACGAGCACCCATAGAGAGAGCCATGACATCGTAAAGAGTTCGATCAGGGTGAGCGTGTAGCTCGTCTATGAACACCGAGCTAGAGTTCAAACCTTCTTTTGAGTAGGACTCCGCAGAGAGAACTCGATAGACAGAACCTGTCGATGGGACTTCGATTGCGTCACGGTAAAGCTTCACCATCTCGCTCAATTCCTGATGAGCCTCAATGGTTTTCTTAGCCGAGCTGAACACAATGCGAGCCTGCTCCTTCTCCGCAGCCACGGCGTAGACCTCCCCTCCTCGAGGACCGAACAAGAGGTCAAATACGGACAGGGTTGACATCAGGGCTGACTTGCCTTGTTTCCTCGGTAGTCCGACGAGGTTTACTTGTGCAAGGTAGCCTCGCTCGTCACCTGCGTAAAGATGGCGGATTAGTTCCTTCTGCCAGTCACGAAGAATGAGCTTCGTGCCAGCCGATCCTGCAATTGAGTCCTTAGTGATGATTCCGAACGCCTCGACGAACTCGATAGCGAGGTCGCCCTTGCCGTTAGCAAGTGCTTCATCGTCGATAGGGGTTAGCCAAGTAGGAGGCCAAGACTTAGCCATTCTTTTCCATCAACTCCTGCAACTTAGACTTCGCCTTGATTTCGGCAAGCCCAAGTCGTGAGCGATCAGTCGGCGTGAACCCGAGCAAGCTGAGGTTCGCAGTAATCTGCTTTTCAATTTCGGCTAGTCGCATAAGTAGGTTCTTGTCGGCTGGGTTGCTACGCCAGAGTTGCGTCAGCACCGCACGCCTGTCCATCTGTTCGCAGGTTAGCAAGAGCAGTTGCGTGTCTGAGTTGCGTGCAATCCATTGCTCCCCTGTTTTCATTGCAGCTTCCCAAAGCTGGTTGCCCGCTTCTTGTAGGTCACGCATTGGCTCTATGTAACCGCCTTCGACATACTCTTTCGGTTGCGGGATAGGTCGCCTGCCTGGATTGCCTAACGCACGCTTCAGTTCGTTTGGCTTGGTTACATTTGGCATAACTCTAGGTTACCTCCTAACCCTTCTGAAATGCGACTATGTGCAGAGAGT
>Ga0213863_10002215_pt1 | contig 13898 bp, 8 predicted proteins | sample PICome_8_FD_160128 | JGI IMG/M metagenome (GOLD analysis project Ga0213863, IMG submission 160128) | Coastal seawater microbial communities near Pivers Island, North Carolina, United States - PICO497 | ecosystem: Environmental > Aquatic > Marine > Coastal | place: USA: North Carolina | collected... | reverse complement strand
AAAAATAATTTTGAGGGTTTTACGCTTAAGTCAAGGCTAGGCGAAGACGAAACACAAACACCTATTAAAGGATTTAGTACAACTGAGAATACTGTTGGCGTCAATGTAAACGTCACGCAGGCTTCTGGTGCGATTACAAGGGCAATTACAGATACGGACACAGAGCGTTGCCGGGTAATCATTGCCTTACCTTCTTTGCAGGCTCAAAACGAAAGCAACGGAGACATCTCTGGCACAAGCGTTCAATTTAAGATCCAGGTCAATTCAAACGGTGGCAGTTATACAACTATCTCTTCGCCCACCATTAGCGGAAAATCAAACAGCGAGTTTCAACGCGCTTATGAGTTTGACCTACCTGGCACAGGCCCTTGGAACGTGCGACTTACAAGACTGACATCTGACAGTAGTAGTAGTTTTATTCAGAACACAATTAATTGGCAGAGCTTTGTCGAAATTATTGATGAAAAGTTCGCTTATCCAAATACCGGCCTTGTCGCGCTAAAGGTTGATGCAAGGCAGTTCAACACGATCCCTGATGTATCAGTCAAGCTTCGCGGTAAGCGTGTTCAGGTTCCTACCAATTATGACGCTGCAACTCGTACCTACACGGGGTTGTGGGACGGAACGTTTCAGATGGCATGGACCGATAACCCTGCTTGGATCTTCCGTGACATCGTTCTAAACGAACGCTTTGGCGTCAAACGTTATATCAATTCTATTGCGATTGACCCTTGGTATCTTTACACCGTTTCTCAGTATTGTGATGAACTTGTGCCGTCTGGCAGTGGTGGAACGGAGCCTCGTTTCACTTGCAACGTTTACTTGCAAAATCCAGGCTCGGTCTATCAGGTTCTTAATTCACTGGCCTCTTGTTTCCGGGGTCTTATTTATTACAGCGAAGGTGAGCTGTATTTAACGCAGGACCGAGAGCAAGACGTAGTTCAGCAATTTAGCGAAGCCAATGTTATTCAAGATGTAGGCGAAGACGGAAAGGTCTCGTCACCATGTTTTAGCTATACGGGTTCGGCCAGGGCAGCACGTAAGACCGTAGTTTTAGCAAACTGGGATGATCCAAATCAAGTTTATTCAAGCGTCACAGAGTACCAGCAAGATGATGAGCTACTGGACAAGCTTGGGTATAACCCTGTTGATCTTCGCTTGATTGGCGTTACCTCTCGCGGTCAAGCTTTACGTGCTGCCAAGCATACGCTTTTCAGTGACAGGTATGAAACAGAAAAGGTTAGTTTCCGCATTGGAGCGGAAGGCATTGCGGCTGGCGTTGGCGAGATTATTAAAATTGCTGACCCATTAAAGCAAGGTCAACGTTTAGGCGGTCGCATCGTAGCTGTTGACGGAAACTTTATTACAGTCGATGCAGTCTTAACGTTATCGCCTGGAACTGACTACACGTTGACTGTTGTAATCCCTGAAGGGGAGACGGTTACCAACAATGATGGCTCGACAAAAGTAAATCCAAAGCTAGAGGTTTTAACTGTTGTCAGCTCTAGCGATATTGGCTTTCAAACTTTTGACGAGGGTAATATTTTGACCGAGGACTCGGACGAAGTAATAACGCAAAGTGCTGATAATTTAATCGCTCGATATGCTTCAAGCGACGCAACTACAACTATGTTTGAAGTGAGTTCAGCGGTGCCAACACAGGTCGGCGCTTTATGGGTGCTTGAGTGGACATCGATGAAGGCTGCGACTTATCGGATCATCTCAATATCAGAAGTTGAGTCTTTGATTTATCAAGTTGAAGCTATTCAATACAACAGCAGCAAATATGATTACGTTGACAACGATTTGCCCGTAGCGATACCAAAGGATCGCTTTACCCTTCAGCCCGTTGGTGTGCCAGCAAGCGTTGGCGCAATTCTTGTTTATTCAAATGGTCAAACATCAATTCTGGCCTCATGGCGTGCTCCTCAAGTAAATAATTCAATTGATCTTTTAGTAAGGGGTTACAGGTATCAGTGGAGAAAGGTTGATGACACGGAGTGGTCAAGCATTGCTGCATTGCAAGCAACAGCAGTCGAAATACCTCTTTCGACTCACACTTTCGGCAATGCGTATCAAGTTCGCGTTTCTTCTGTAAATCGTTTAGGCAGTCAGTCTGACTGGGTTGTTTATGACGTTGATCCCTTTGATCCTATTCCTGATTTGAGTGATGTTGCTTTTGGGGCAACGGTTACGCACGCCAATCAACCAGATGGCACTCAATTAATCATCGTTGATCCTGGTACATGCCCGATTTTGCCTCGAATTAGTGGTTTTAAATGCTGGGTCAAACCTAGAAACCTTTCTTCTGGCGAAATTCCTGGAGTCAAGCCGCCTAACGATGATGGCTGGTATTTCTTGGCAGACATACCTTTAACTGGTTACTACACCGTTGCGTTCCATGCTCCAGATACTTACGACGTTCGCGTTAATTTTACGAGTTCAATTTTTGGCGAAAGTCCAAGTGATTACATTTATGACTTTGTGGAGCGCGGCGAAATTGCGCCTCCCACTCCAAGCAACTTTAGTGTTGTTGAAAATCAAAACAGTAGTGGCAAGCGTTTTAGCTGGCAATTACCCACGACAGAGTATGGCAGTTGGGACCAAGGTCTTGTTGCTGATGTCGTGAGTTACGAAGTCAGGTATAAAAACGGAAATATTGCCTTAAATATTATTGGGTTTGATGTTCAGACCGATCTTGTAACAGTAGAAACAGCAACGGTTATCGGTACTCGCGTCAATCAACACTTGTTAGATGTTGGTGATGAAATTGTGTTCGCCGCATCATCCGGCACGCTGCCTACTGGGATTTCTGACGGGGTAACTTACTACGTCGCAAGCGATGGCTTTACAAGTACAGCATTTAAAGTTAGCGCAACAAATGGCGGGGCGGCTATTAATTTTAGCGGAACTGCTAACGGCACTTATAACGTCGCTGGGCCAGCGGATTTAAAAACTCGACTAGACATTACTGCTAGCTGGGGGGCTGGGATAGAACTTGCCTCGGGTGGCTTGCCTGCTCAACAGCAATGGTTTGAAACTAGCTTGTTCGATGTAGATCGTTACGTTGTGATGGTCAAGTCAGTTGATGCAACGCAATGGCGTGCAGATATTCCGGCGTATGTGTTGGTAAATATTGGCGCTCCTCCAATTAGCAACGCAGTTCAATCAATTGATGCTAAAAATGCGCCAACCAACAACTGGCCTGGAGCCTATGACAACTGCTCTGTTGTCGGTGGCAGCATCGTTCAAACAGATCCAACATTGGACTCTTATTTTACCTGGAATTTTGACAATAATAATCTTGAAAGCGCATTGCTTCTGTCTACGACGGCAACAGCAACATATTCTCATTCGCTAGTAGCCTTAACAGGTGAAGCGACTGAAATAGCGCAAGAAAATGATTTTAATGTTTTGCAAGAAGACAAGCCTCTTGTGATAGATGTTTCTAATAACAATTTCTCAATTCAAAGAAACGGAATCACTGTTGAACATAACTTAAATCTCAACGACACTTTAGAATTTGTCGCTGTTTCTGGATCTCTCCCCACGGGAATATCAGCAAGCACTCTTTACTATGTGGTATCCACTGACCTAACGCTTACGACATTTCGAGTTGCTTCCAGTCAGGGTGGTACTGCAATAGTTCTGACCGGTTCTGCGTCTGGAACTTATGCGGCTTATGGATTCAAAATATTAGGCGAGCAGAGATATTACGATCTCAATGAGCTAACAGAAGGCGGTATTGTTCACCCTTATGCCCCATATGAAAAACTTCTTGGCGACGTGTATCGCGTTGAGACTCGCTTTAAAAGCCCTGACGGTGGGACGACTGCTGGCAACATCACGGCATTAACGGCTCAGCTTGACTATCCCGACGTGATCGAGAAGCAAAACGATGTTTCAATTTCTAACGTTGGAACGGCAGTAGCGTTGACCAAAACATTCCGAGCGGTTTCAAGCGTTTCGATTACAGCTCTTCAGACAGGTGGAAGCACTGCTGTTACGGCTGTCGTTACGGCTAAAACCACCAGCTCCGTTACTATTAAGTGTCTGGACTCCAGCGGGACCGGGGTCACTGGCCTTGTTGACATCACAGTAATTGGTTACTAATGGCTGACGCACGCATTTCTCAGTTACCAGCCGCAACGACGGTTGATAGTCAAGACATTGTTCCGTTTACAAGCATTAGCGCGAGCGAGACGCGCAAAATTACGGCTAACAACCTGGCAATCAGGCTGGCGCAGCTGGGTCTAACGGTTGGAACGACTGTTCCAACAAGTCCTTACAACGGTCAGCTTTGGGTTGACACCAGCACAAACCCGCCAGTTCTGAAGGTTTATAACGGTGCAAGCTTTACAATTGTCAGTTTTCTGCCTGGTTCGTCAGTTGCTACAAGTCCAAGCAGCACAGCACCTTCGGGTCCAGCTTTAGGTCAATTATGGCTTGATACATCTCAAACGCCGGATGAGTTAAAGGTATATGACGGCGCGGCTTTCGTTCGGGTTGACCCTCAAGGGATTACTGATGCTGATGCTGCCTCTAAATATCTACAAATCACGAACGCTGCTCTTACATATTTGCCATTGGCTGGCGGGACGCTAACGGGAGACCTGACCCTGACAGGCTCTCCAACGACGACAAATATGGCCAGCAATAAGGGGTACGTTGATGCTCAAATTGCTGCGATTCCGGCAGTAACTGACCAGACGCCTGCTGGAACGGTTATTTATTCAGCACGATCTACCGCTCCAACTGGTTACATAAAAGCAAACGGTGCTGCGATTAGTCGATCAACATTTTCAGTGTTGTTTGCAGCGATCGGGACACAGTACGGCGTTGGTGATGGGTCTACCACGTTCAACGTGCCTGATTTGCGTGGTGAGTTTATCCGGGGCTGGAGTGATGGTCATACGGTTGATAGCGGTCGAACGCTAGGCAGCAACCAAGGCGATCAGAATTTATCGCACAATCACACTGGATCATCTGTTACCGGAAATGGAGCGCATAGCCACACTTACGACAAAAGTGCTGCGGGATCTGGTACGGAGGGAGGAAACCAAAGCGTTCATGATTTCACCTCTTCTACGTCGGTTACTGGAAACGGAGCACACAGTCATGGACTTTCTATTAGTTCTGACGGTGGCACGGAGGCACGCCCCAGAAACATTGCCTTGCTGGCCTGTATCAAGACCTGATCTGGCATTAAAATCAAGCTACTAGGGGTGCATCATGGCTGACATCAAAATTACTGATCTGGCTGCTTACACAGACCCGGTCAGCACTGATGTGTTGCCGATTGTTGATGTTGGTAGTGATCTGACCAAGAAAGTCAGTATTGCGGATCTGCTGGAGAATGCTGGGACGGGAAACGTTACTGCGCCTTCATTTTCTTTTGATGGCGATAATGATACGGGTATTTATCAGCCTGGACTGGATCAAATAGCAATCAGCACTGGCGGTATTCAGCGCCTCCAAGTTGACAGCTCGGGCAACATGTTGCTCGGCGGAACATTACCTTCAACGTCGAACATCACGCTGAATGCGGATGGCTCGGCTAATTTCAACAACTATGTTCAAGCTAAGGCTGGATTTAGAGCTAAGCAAGACACTGGCTATTACTTCATTGGGCAAAGCACCAGCAACGTAAATACGTTTTTGGTGGAAAGTGCCGGTAACGTCAAAATTGGCGGAACATTACCTTCCTCACCCAACATCACGCTGAATGCTGATGGGTCGGCTGGATATGCCGGTGCTATTACGCATGGCGGATGGACCGACAATTCAGATGTGCAAACGCGTATCAATCCAGGTTCAATTTTTGTAAAAGGACCAAACAATATTAATCCTTTCCTTTCATACCTTGCTGATGGGTACGATAGCGCTGATTCTACTCTTACGCTCCACCGTGACGGCTCGGCTTTCTTTGCTAGTGATGTTCAAGTTGGTGGTGATCCTAAGAACTCGTCAGGAGTTGAGCTTGGGACGGTAATACGTCCCTCTGGTGAAATCATTACGGCTCTTGCCAATGACACCGACAACGCTTTATCTATTAAAAAGGTTGGAAATACCAATCCTAGAGTATTAATTACTACGTCTGGTGACGTAAAGATCGGCGGAACATTACCTTCCACGCCAAACATCACGCTGAAGGCGAATGGTACGGGTACTTTTACTGGAAATGTTAAAAGCTTAGGGCTCTTAACTTCCTCGGATACAGCGGTTAATGATAGAGTCCAGTTTGGCTACATGGCTACTCCTACTGGACACAATCTTGGCCATAGGATTGTTGGTGATGGCCAGGATTTATACTATTTTTCGAGAGAAAACGGCACCTCGGGCCACAAATTCTACGTCCACGGCAGCGGCGGATCTTCCCATTTAATGGAGATCAATGGGACCCCTGCGAATGAGAAAGTCATGATCGGAGGCACCCTCCCATCAGCGCCAAACATCACGCTGAATGCGGATGGGTCGGCTTCGTTTTCTAACGGTGATGTAAATATCGACAGCTCGGGCAGGCTCTTAGTTGGTACGTCTAGTGGATTTAATTTTACTACTAATTCCGGGGCGGGAATCTCTCGGCAACAGCTAGTTGGGGTAGGTACTGACGAAACAGCAAGCTTTGCAATTACTCACTGCAACCAAGGAGGCACCTCTAGAGGTCCAAGTCTTGTTTTGGCCAAAAATAGAAGTGGATCTACGGTCTTGGGTACTGTTCAGGTCGGTGAAAACTTAGGTGAAATTAGTTTCCAAGGATCTACCTCTTCTGGATTTGTTCGTAGTGCAGGTATTCGTTGCGAGCAGGACGGTGGCACACCAAGCAGTACATCAATGGCAGGCCGCCTCATATTCTCCACCACGGCGGATGGGGCGTCTTCTCCGAATAAGCGGATGCAAATCGACAGCTCGGGCGACTTACTTATCGGCGGATCATTACCTCTCGCCCCCAACATCTCGCTGAATGCTGATGGGTCGGCTCAGTTCTCCGGCTCCGTCTCAATCGGTGGCACGGCTGCTGCTAACACGATTGATGAATATGAAGAGGGGACTTGGACTCCTACGATGACTGAATTCGGTGGCTCTTCTATTCCTTTTACCATCACTAACGCTGCCTATGTAAGAGTTGGTGAGGTAGTGACTATCCAAGCTTTGCTTGTCCTTACCGCTGCCTCTAATGGTCAGGTGCTTAATCCGGTTATTGCTGGACTGCCTTACACACAAAAAGGCAGGTCAAATTGCCAAATCACAACCACTAATTCTACAGTCAATTCTCAGGGCTATAGTAGCTCTGGGCCTGTTTTTGTGGCCAGAAGCAATTCGTCCATTCAGTGTGGACCGACTGACGCCGAGCAGTTAGTAATTACCTCCACCTACATTATTGCTTAATCAACAGACCGCAACAGTCTCTAAACTACGAAACCATTAAACCTGTCTCCCACAGTCGTGGGTTCCTAATATGGCTTTCACAGAAAAGCAGTCTTACAAAATTGAAGTAAACGAAGACCTCTCTATTGGTGTTCGTCGTGCTGACATCGTCCTCAAGGATGATGTTGAAGTTGGCCGCACCTATCACCGTGCAGTCTTCCAACCCGGTGATGATGTCTCCGGTGAAGTTCAAGGAGTACAAGACGTAGCCGCAGCAGTCTGGACTTCGGATATTGTTGCTGCGTACCAAGCGACACTCACACCTGTTGAATAGCTTTAGCAGTAAACTTTTATTAACTCGGTATTACCATGCCTTTCTCAATTTCACGCATGATCGCAGACGGCGATCAAAAAGTTGTTGCTCTTGATTGGTCATACTCCAACGCTGATGGAACGCTATCCAATCAGCACATTCTAGAAAAGCCTTACGGCGATACTTCCTTCGCTGATGTGACTGAAGAGCTAGCAATAACCTGGCTCGAACAGCAGCTTGCCAATACGCCTGAAGAGTTCGACGCTGCAATTGCAGAACGCAAAGCGGCTGTTGAATACGAAAAAACACTAGCTGCTTACGCCCCGCATCCTGACGGTCCTCCAACACCGATCACCGTACCGGTTGCTGAATCCGCCGGTGAGCTTTCGAGCTCATCGTCATCTGAATGAGCCTCAGGGCCAAAACCTTCAGCCCTTATGCGCTCCTGATCTACATCAGGGGCTTTTTCTTTTGCCTGTTCAAACTGTGCAAGCCAGACCCGCTAAACTAAGGAAACAAGCCCACAAAAAATGCCATGGCAATACTTCCAGGCAAATACGACATTACGCTTAGGCGCAGGTCAGACTTTGATTTGACTTTTCAGATAAAAGACAGCGACAACTCTCCTGTTGACTTAACAGACTGGACTGCAGAAGTTGAGGCGTGGAACGCGAAAAGAACCAAAAAATATGTTGATTTTACTGTTGAGTATCTTGACAGGCCCAATGGTAAATTCAAAATACTATTGACAGACGACCAGTCTCAGTTAATTCCTAACGGTTCAAGTTATGACGTGCTTTTAACCAACCCGAGCGGATTAAAGGAGTATTATGTGGCAGGAAGCGTTCTCGTTCAAGAAGGGTACACAGCATGAGCAGCGACTCTGGGTGTAACGTTTCAATTGTTGAGATTAGTGCCGGCACCAATAAAATTGTTGAAGTTACTGACGCAACGGGCAAAATTGTCGAGGTTCAGACTCAAGGGCCTCAAGGGCCGGAGATAGATTTTGCTGCCTTAACCCAGTATCCCTCTCCAGTAAATGGCGATCAGCTTGCAATCTTCGACGCGGCAGCAAGCGACATCAAAAAGGTCAGCCTTGAAGATTTAATTGCAAAACGGGCTCGCGATAGCCGCCGGATCTATCTCAGCAAAGACACCAAAGCAAATGACAGCAATAACGGCACATCACCAGAGGAACCATTACTAACCTTTGCAGCTGCAATTGCGGCGGCAGACCCCGGCGACGTAATCGAGGTTTCCCCTGGAACGTACACCGAGGCATCTTTGCCATTGCGCGTTCCAAGGGACGTTGGAATTTTTGCCAAGTCGCTGCGTCAAGTAAAGATTCAACCTGCTGCTGGGCAGGAAATGAACGGCTTTTTCAAAGTCGATTCAGGTTTCTGGTGCTGGGGCCTTGAGTTTGCTGGGCACCAAGCCGATCTTGCCAATAACCAACAATCATGGGCAATTTCATTTGATGATCAGGCAGACAACACCGCAGCGCCGCTAAACGCAAGCGGGCTGGGTGCTTTTATTCTCAAATCGCCTTACATCCAAAACTGCTCGTCAATCACGGCAGAGGATGATGCTGGTACGGCAGGTTCAGTTTCTGTTGGCGATACTGGCGGGGGCATCGAAGTTGATGGTGACAAATGTGCGTTAAACAGTCCAATCCGCTCCATGGTGGTGGATTCTTACACCCAAGTGAATTTAGGAGGGCCTGGATGTTTAGTTAAAAACGACGGATATGCTCAATTAGTGTCATTTTTTGGCACATTTTGTACGTTCCATGTTAAATCAGAGACTGGCGGTCAAGCTAACTTAAGCGGCGGTGGAACGACTGACTTTGGCGATCAGGGTCTAGTCGCCGATGGATATAGCCGCTTACCTAACTTCACAGGGTCTGCTCGTGTTGCAGCCTATGGCGCTGACAGATCTGAAGCTCCAGTTGTAATCAATCCAAGCCTTGATACCTTCACGACTGTTAGTGCTCACAGCCTTGTCGCAAGTGATCAAGTAACGTTTAGCGCAACTGATGGGACGTTACCAACCGGCGTCACGGCAGGAACAACCTATTACGTGATCGCGTCAGGATTGACAGCCACGGCTTTCAAGGTCAGCGCGACTGAGGGCGGCCCATCAATTGACGTTACTGGTAGCGCGACTGGGACGTATCAGTTTGTTCGTCAGGGTCAATTAACTGCTGACGTAATCAGCTTCACAGCAAATAGAATTGGGAGCAAATCCAGGCCCAATCCAGGGCAGCTAATGTTCCCACGTCAGACGTTCCCGTCTGCTGGGCAACCCGGTTCTGCTGGCAATGCAGTTGGCGTCACGGCTGGGGCTGGATCTACGTTTACGGTAATTCTCAATACGTTCAGTTATTCGCACGAATATGTTTCTGGTGGAACGGTAACAGTTGGTGGCACTTCTTACAACATCGCCACTGCAAGTTACGACCATACGACTGGAATTACAACGCTGACAGCAACTGGTTACACGCCGACAACAGGGGATTCAGCCGTATTATCCGGCCTAAACTTCATTTGTCCTACCCATGGAGTGTACACAATTACCGGCAGCGTACCAATCGACGCCAGCGGGAATGTTGTTGCAGTAGACAGCCCAAGCCTTGCAGGTTACAGGCTCAATTTTTACAACACGGTGAACGGCGGCCTTCGTTCTCCTATCGCTGCAAGTCAGGTTATTGATTTTAGGTTAAGGTCGCAAATTTCCTGCGCTTTGCATACCATGGAGTATGTAGGTTCAGGCACTAATTACAATGCATTGCCTTGGAATGGCGGTGTACCTATTGCCGCAAATCAGCGGGTTGAGCTAAACAACGGCAGAGTGTTTGGCGCAACAATTAACGAAAAAGGTGACTTCGAGATTGGCGATGGAACGTTCAGCATTGATGGAACGACAGGCAGCGCAACAATTAACACTTCTGAGTTCAACATTTCGGGGCTGAATTTTGTTGGTCCGTTTAGCCGCAACGGTGGGTTTTCGACGGTTGGCGTACAGCTCCGTGAGGTGAGCGATAACACCAGCTTGATTGCATCAACTGGAGCGTCAGACGGCAACACCGTTCCAACCCAGAACGCTGTTAAAGATTACGTTGACAGTACAACGGTTCAGTCTGTTGATCTAAGTGCGCCAACTGGATTTACGTCAACCGGCGGACCGATTACAGGTTCAGGAACTCTTGCTCTTGGGTACGACACTGGATACCAAGGCTACCTAACAGCAGAATCGACCAAGCTTTCAGGGATTGAAGCTGGCGCTCAGGTAAATGTTGCCACCAATTTAAGCTATGCAAACAACACTCGCGTAATTAGCTCGTCAACCGGAACTGATGCAACTCTTCCGCTTGCTGTAGCAGCTGGAGACGCTGGACTGCTCACAGGCGCAGATAAAACACAGCTAGACAACCTATCTACGAATCTTGCGGGCAAAGCAAACCTCTCAGGCGGCAAGCTAGCGATCTCGGAGCTGCCAGACTTAGCGATCACAGAATTTAAAGGGGTTGTTGCTGATCAGACCGCAATGCTTGCCGTTACTGGCGAGAAAGGCGATTGGGTTACGAGGAGCGATGACGGCAAGGTTTACCTAATTACCGGGAACGATCCAACCCAAGTTGGGAGCTGGACAGCATTAAGTTACCCTGCCTCCCCTGTACTTAGCGTCAACACTCAGACCGGCGCAGTCGTCTTAGATGCCGATGACATATCTGACTCAACAACGACTAATAAGTTCACAACAGCGGCGGAGATCTCAAAGCTTTCAGGGATCGAGGCCGGTGCTCAAGTAAACGTTGCGACTGATCTTACTTACACTGCTTCAACCAGAACAGTGGCCAGCAGTACTGGAACGGACGCTGTTATTTCAGAAGTCGTTGCGGCTGGTGATTCTGGCTTGATGACTGGAGCTGATAAGACAAAGCTTGATGGGATTACTGCTGGAGCTGAAGTTAACGTTCAGGCAAATTGGAACGAAACAAGCAGCGGTTCAGATGCGTTCATTCAAAACAAGCCAACCATCCCGGCTGCATATACAGATTCAGACGTAGACGCTCATCTAAACACCTCCACCGCATCTAATGGAGAGGTCCTAAGCTGGACAGGTTCCGATTATGACTGGGTTGCTCAATCCGGCGGCGGTGGCAGTGTTGGAGCAAATCAGGCAGACTATGGTCTGGTGACCAATTCAGTCAGTTCGACCGCTGATTACGGAGTATTAAGCTAATGGCAGTACAAGTACAGTTTCGCCGGGGAACCGCGTCCGAAAACAATAGCTTTACGGGCGTTGAAGGCGAAATTACAGTTGACACCACAAATCAGACTGTACGAGTTCATGATGGGAGTACAGCGGGAGGACATGCGTTATCTCCACTGACTGACGGAGACAAGGGCGACATTACAGTTTCAAACAGCGGCGCAACTTGGAACATTGACGCAGGCGCTGTTGGTACGACTGAGATCGCCAACGATGCTGTAACCACAGACAAATTAGCTGATGATGCTGTAACCGCAGCCAAGCTGGCTGATGATGCTGTAACTGCAGACAAGCTGGCTGATACCGCCGTGACTGCTGGCAGTTATACCGCTGCTGATATTACTGTTGATGCTCAAGGCCGAGTCACTGCAGCAGCGAATGGCTCTGGCGGTGGCGGTGGCGGTTTAACTAACTTCACCGAAAGCCAGTCCACATACAATAGTTCTGTAAGCAGCATTTTTGATGCTAGTGGAACCGATACGAATATCAATGCTGTATTAAGCCCAAAAGGCAATGGTGCGCTTATTGCTCACGAACCTGATGGAACAACAGCAGGAGGCAACGCTAGAGGTGCTTACGCAGTTGATCTTCAAACGATTCGCGGTGCAGCGACTCAAGTTGCAAGTAGCACTTATTCCATAATTCCTGGTGGTTGGTCGAACACAGCCTCTGCAGCTTATTCAGTTGCGATGGGAAGCCAAAACACATCTTCAGGCTTTTTCGCTCACTCATACGGACAATCAAACACTTCATCTGGAACTTATTCATTTGCGTTCGGGGCTTCTAACTCTGCTACAGGCACAAGAGCCACAGCAATTGGACAAGAGTCAACAGCCAGTTCGGAGTATGGTGTAGCGATTGGAACGAAAGCTAACACGCATGGCATCAAAGGATTACATGCGATTGCACCAATTGGGATCACTAGCTCAACATACAAAAATCCACAGTTCTATAAAGTAATCCTTACTGCTGTAACTCCTGCAGATGGCGGCGATTCCGGTCGACGGTATCTAACAACTGATGGGGGATCTCCGGCTGATGGCACCACCACAGATAGCAAAGAAGATTCACTCTATGTCGGAAGAGAAGATGGCACAAATTCACGGCAAATGTACGTCGAGGGTATTGTCAAAGCAGCCGGAGTAGGCGGTGGAAGTAACAGCACAGATTACGCAGTTTGGGAAATATCAGGATTCATTAGAAGTGCTTATAACGGATCCATGGAAAACACAAACGTAACCCAAAAATTCAACCTTGGAAGTTATTCCGCCCCAACCATTACCAGAGATTTCGGAAATAGCGGGTCTGGAAGTTCAACGGAGTACTGGTGGAGGATACGGGTCGATGGATCAGGCTCAGGCTCAGTCCTCTGGACTGCCTATCTGACTTGCTATGTGACAGACCAACCCTAAACTCACATAACCACTGTCCACTTTTTTCTTTTCTATAGACACACATCATGGCTTTACAACTCGACCTGACCACAACTCCCGTTGGCATTCCGTTGCCTGAATCATATGCACGGATTGAATTTATTCGACTGCTTGGATCGGATGTCCTTATTGCTGTTAAGTTTTACGCTAACGCCGAAGCAAGACAATCCGACGCACAGGAAGTTGACCAGCGGTCTTACCAAACCTCCGTAGCTTCGTTAAGTGTTGGTGCGTTAAATGCGCTTGACACTGGCGAGGTAGATGTTGACGGCAACCCCATCCTTGCCGCACGAGACCCAGCACTGGTAATTGATAACCCAGTTCAAAACGCATACTTGTGGCTGAAGCAACATCATGATTTTGCGGACGCCTTAGACGTTTGAGGATGGACTCAGACACGCTAAAAAACTGGGCAAAAGTTGAAAAAGCTTTGCGGGAAGCTGGCAAAACCGACTGCATGTTTTACAAACGTGCGGTCGCGATTTTAAGTGGCAAGCCAGACCCGCTAA
>Ga0213863_10002213_pt1 | contig 13902 bp, 8 predicted proteins | sample PICome_8_FD_160128 | JGI IMG/M metagenome (GOLD analysis project Ga0213863, IMG submission 160128) | Coastal seawater microbial communities near Pivers Island, North Carolina, United States - PICO497 | ecosystem: Environmental > Aquatic > Marine > Coastal | place: USA: North Carolina | collected... | reverse complement strand
CGGCAGCCTCCATGCTCCATGAGGCGAGGAGGTCCAAGGGCCCCTCCGGCGCGAGGCTCTCGATCCTGACGCTGACGTTGCCCTCGGCACGAACCTCGATGGACCGCGCCTCATCCATCGCCAGGTTGGCCCCCCCCTCCCCGAGGACCACCCCGTCCACCCACACCTTCTCCGCCGAGAAGGTGCTGCGCTCGAGGGCGCTCTCCAAGCGCAGCTCGCGGACCCCCGTCACCTCGAACTGGAAGGGTGAGCTGCCGTCGCTGCCGGCGGCCTCCCTCAAACCTCGGATCCGGTCGCTGTCGAGCTGCCATTGCCCCTCCGAACCCTCAAGCTCGGCCATGGCCTGACCCTGGGCCGTGAAGGCGTCGCGAGAGAGGGCCATGGAGAGCGAGCTCACAACGCCCGTCCTCACTCCAGCAACATCCTCGGCCTCGTCCCTCAGGCCCTGGCTCTCCGGGACCAGGCTGAGCATCACCGGCTCCTCGACGGTGCCCTCGAGGTCGATCTCGGCGCCGCCATGTAGCCTGGCTGAGGTCGAACGGGCCTCGCCCCAAAGGGACTGATAGCGAACGCCACCCGAGGCCACCAAGGTCTCTCCCGCAACATCCACGTCACGGACCACCCCGGCGGTGAGCCGATGCGGCTCCTCCCCCAGGGCCTCCGCCTCGAAGCCTCGGGCCTCGTCGATGAACCAACGCTCGCCCTCGAGACGTGCGGTCAACCCGCCCCTCGCCTCCGCCCGGTAGAGACCGTCAGCTCGCCGCGCCCTGAGGGTGGAGGGCCCCTCGGCCGAGAGCTGCACCCCTCGCTCGCCGCGGTAGGTCGCCAGGACAGACTCGGATTCGAGCGTCCCCTCGGCGGAGTCGGCGCGGACCGAGCCGCTGAGGAGGACCACCGCGCTCGACCGATCCATGGACGCGCGGCCCTGGGCCTCGTTCTGGAAGGTGATGGTGCCACCCCGATCGGCGGCGGCGAGCGTGCCAGGACCGAGGAAGACGAAGCGCTGGGCTCCATTCTCGTCGGGGGCGCCTGCGGCGGGCTCGAGGTTCGCAGTGAGGGGGCCGACTCCGGTCAATTCCAGCCGGAGCTCGCCGTCGGCCTCCTCCACCACGTAGGCGACGCTCGGCTCTCCGCGCAGGGTGACCTGCCGCGGCCGCGCGCCGTCAAACTCGATACGACCCTCCTGCCCGCGGAAGCGGTCCCGTCCCCGCCGAACCTCGATGCCGGCGCCAGCGCGGGCGTCGAGGATTCGGTTTGCGACGCCCTCACCGCCGAGCTCGATATCCACGTCAACGGCGCCAGCCTCCACCGAGATCGAGTCGCCATCGGCGGTCTCTCCGGAGGCGTCACCGAAGACGAGCACCACACCGCCCTCTGCGCGTACCCGGACCACGCGGCGACTCTCGCCGTCCGGCCCGGGGACGGAGACGACGTTGAGTTGCCCACCTTCCTTGGAGCGAATTCGGGCCGAGCGCTCCTCGCCAAGCTCCACCACCACGTCCGCACCGCCCTCGAAGGAGAGGCTACCGATCCCCCCGAGGCCGACCAGTCCGCGACCTGTGCCGCGGAAGTCCCGGGAGGTGAAGCTCACCAGATCGTCGCCCACGGACCGGAGCTCCTCCAGGGCGAGCTTGGCGTCGAGCCGCTCCGCCTCCAGCGTCAAGGGGGCGAGAGGCGTGTTCATCAGCTGCTGGACGACGACGCCCTCGAGGAGGACGTTGATGTCATCGTCGAACTCCAGCCCGAGGTCCTCCGTGACCAGCTCCAGGTACCCCTTCGCGGCCCGGATACTGCTGCTCTTTGGCTCCTCATTCCGCGGCGCGCCCGTCACGACAAAGGAGTCAACCTCGACCCCCGTCAGCTCGTACTGCGTGCCCTGGTCGTCCGTGGGCTGCATGTCGGACGTGACCAACACGATGCGAGGCTCGCCCGCCCGCCGTGGGGGCAGGTTCGTCTTCTGGGCGCCGCTGGTGACCACCCGCTCCCCCTTGAGGAGAGTGTTGCGATCGTCGGCGGCCGCAGCGCCGCCCACAGCCTCGTCGGGGCCCGCACCCCCGGACCCACTGCCGCGGGACCCGCTTCCGTCGGATCCAGTGCTCTCGGTCTCTGATCCGACGGCTTCATCCTCGGCCTCCGGCGAAGGCGGCACGAAGGGCGGGATCGACGTCTCGCTCGTGCGATCCAGGTCGAGGGACCCCGTGCGATCGGAGTCCGACCTCAGCCGCTCGGACTCGAGGTACCAGAGGAGCGAGGCACCCAGGCCGAAGACCAGGGCAAAGATGATCAGTCGGCGCACGACTGGGTCAGATCCCGACCTCGATCAGATCCTGGACATCGAGCAGGCCCACCGGGCGCCGCTCGGAGTCAATCACGGGGGCGTTATCGATCCGGTTCTCGCGCAGGAGTCGGTGGGCGTCCACCGCCAGGTCGCTCGGCCCGAGGACCTTGGGCTCGCTGGCCATGAACTCGTCGATCGGACGCTCAAGGTGACCGAAGTCGCCGCGCTCCAGGAGCCGGCGCAGGTCGCCGTCGGTGAAGATGCCCGCGAGGCGCCCGTCCGCGTCGATCACGAGCGAGGCCCCTGGACGCCCCGGAGTCTTCGAGGTCTGGATGAGCGCGTCCGCGACGCTGGTCCCGGCGTTCACCAGCGGGAGGCTCTCTCCCTTGCGCATGACCTCGTCCACGCGGAGCAGGCTCCGACCGAGGCTGCCCCCGGGATGGAAGATCGCGTAGTCCCGGGGCCCGAAGTCTCGCTCCTCGAGCACCGCCATCGCCAGGGCGTCTCCCAGGGCGAGCATCACGGTCGTGCTGGCGGTGGGCGCGAGCCGCATGGGGCCCGCCTCCTCCACTCGACCGATGTCGAGCAGGCAGTCGGCGTAGCGGCCCAGGGTCGAGTCGGCCCGGCCGGTCAGGCCGATCAGCGGGATCCCCAGCTTGCGCACGGCGCCCATGACCATGTTGACCTCGGCCGTCTCCCCTGAGTTCGACATGGCGAGGACCACGTCCCCCTGCCGAACCCGGCCGAGGTCCCCGTGGAGGGCCTCCGCAGGATGCAAGAAGAAGGAGGGGGTCCCGGTGCTGGCGAGGGTGGCCGAGATCTTCTGACCGATCAGGCCGGCCTTCCCCATCCCCGTGACGACCACCTGCCCGCGGCAAGACAAGACCATCGCGACGGCCGCGCCGAAGGCATCCCCCGCCCCTCCGACGTCGCCCCCGAGGCGCTCTGCAAGCCCTGCGATCGCCCGGGCTTCCTGACGGAGCACCTCGGCGCCACGCCCCGAAGGCGCCCTCTGATCATCGTGCGTCATGCAGCATTCGGGCACGGGGCCCGGCGCGGCATCCGATAGGGGGGCCGCAGGGCACGATTCTACGGACGAGACGAGACGCGGAACAAGAACAGGAGGAACCTCGTTGGTGGCTTCGTGTTGACTAGGAGGGTTGGACAGAGAGCCGACCGCGCAAGGGGTGAAGGGTAGGCCAACCGACACCCGATGAGGATCCAGAGAGGATGACGCCCATGCCCACCACCTGTAGAGCTATCCGGCGCCCGGCGCTGCCCCTGGCCGCCCTGGCCGTCAGCGCCCTGGCGCTCGCGCCGAGCACCCTGGCGGCCTCCCCCACACAGGAGGTCTCTGGCCGGCTCCTCAAGGGGATGCTGGTCCGGTTTGATGCCAACCTCGACGGGAAGATCGACCGCGATGAGTTTCCGCGCAGCGCTCGGGCCTTCCGTCGCTTCGATCGTGACGGCGACGGGTTCCTCACCCAGAAGGACCTGGAGACCGGGGCCACGCCCGACCCGACCTCTGGACCGACGTCTGGCCCGACACCTGGCCCGGACGGCGGGGGAGCCCCCGCCGAGCAGCGGCCCCCCACCGAGGAGGAGGTCGAGTTCTTCGAGACCCGGATCCGGCCGGTCCTCGCCGAGGCCTGCTACTCCTGCCACGCCGAGACCTCACCCAGGATCAAGGCCCGGCTCAAGGTCGACTCACTGGCGTCCCTCCTGAAGGGCGGCGTCTCCGGCCCCGCTCTCGTCCCCGGAGACGTGGACGGGTCCGCCCTGATCGAGGCCGTGCGCTACGAGGACCCGACCTTCGCGATGCCCCCCAGCGGCAAGCTGGAGGACGATCAGATCCGTGACCTGGAGCGCTGGGTGGCCATGGGGGCCCCCTGGCCGGAGGGCCCTGAGCCCTCGATGACCATGGTCTCCGTCGGCGGCTCAGCTGGTGACTCCGCTGGCGGGGAGTCTCTGAATCGAGAGATCGACATGGAGGAGGCCCGAGAGTTCTGGTCCTTCCAACCGATCACGCGCCCCGAGGTGCCCGTCCTGGAGGGCGACCGCTGGTCCTGGACCGAGGTGGACCACTTCCTACGCTCGGCCATGGACGCCCAGGGGGTGCGCCCTGTGGGCGACGCCGACCGGCTGACCTGGCTTCGGAGGGTGACCTTCGACCTCACGGGGCTGGGACCCACCCCCGAGGAGCAGGAGGCCTTCGAGCGCGACCGCTCTCCCGGCGCTCACGAGGCGGTGGTGGACCGGCTCCTCGCGTCGACCGCCTTCGGTGAGCGCTTCGGACGACACTGGCTCGACGTGGCCAGGTTCGCCGAGTCCAGCGGCATGGAGAGCAACGTCCTGTACCCCCACGCCTGGCGTTACCGCGACTTCGTGGTGGACGCCATGAACGCGGACATGCCGTTCAACGACTTCCTCGTGAAGCAGCTCGCCGGGGACCTCCTGGACCACGACGGGCCCGACGAACGCGCCGAGAACCTGATCGCGACCGGCTACCTGGCGCTGGGCCAAAAGAGCCATAACAGCCGCGACCCCAGGCAGTTCAGTCTGAACCTGGTCGACGAGCAGATCGACGCCATGTCCCAGGGCATGCTCGGTCTCACGGTCTCCTGCGCCCGCTGTCACGACCACAAGTTCGACCCCATCCCCATCGAGGACTACTACGCCCTCGCCGGCATCTTCCTGAGCACGGAGACGCGCTTCGGGACCTACCCCGGCCCGGGGAACAACCACACCGCGGAGCTCACCGCGCTGCCCGCCGAGGCGGACGTGGTCAACGGACCTCGGCTCGGCCCCGAGCTCCGCCAGACCCTCGAGCGGCTGGTCGACCGGCTGGAGCCCGAGCCGACGCCGCCCATGAGCGGCGGTGGGCGCATGCGAGCCGGCCAGATGAGCGCCGAGGACCGCGCCGCTGCGCGCAGGAGCAGGCAACAGCAACAGCAGGTCGACATGATCGAGGACCTGCTCGGCCGCTTCGGGGAGAACGGGAAGGCGCTGAGCTCCAACCGGCTGGCCATGACCGCCAGCGACGGGACAGCCCGGGACATCGCCGTCCTGCGCCGCGGGGAGCTCGACCAGCCCGGCCAGATCGTGGAGCGGGGGATCCCCCAGGTCTTCAGCCACCTCACCCCCGTCGAGATCGGCGAAGGCAGCGGCCGGCTCGAGCTCGCCGAGTGGGTCGCCTCAGAGCAGAACCCCCTCACCGCTCGCGTCTGGGCCAACCGGGTCTGGCTCCACCTCTTCGGGAGCGGCATCGTCCGCACCCCCGACAACTTCGGGAGCGGCGGACAGCGCCCTGACCACCCCGAGCTCCTGGACTGGCTCGCGTCGGAGTTCGTGGAGTCTGGCTGGTCGACGAAGTCCCTGGTCCGCGAGATCGTCCTGTCCCACGCGTACCGGCTCGATAGCAAGCACAGCGCGAACCACCACCGGGTGGACCCGGACGTGGTGACGCTCTGGCGCATGCCCGAGCGGCGGCTCGAGGCCGAGGCGATCCGTGACGCGATGCTCCAGGCCGCGGGGGAGCTGGACCGTCGGCGCCCGCTGGGCTCCAAGGTTGGCACGGTCGAGGGGGTGCTCCGTCGTGAGCAGCTCTCCAGCTTCCTGACCTCGGAGCAGCCCGTTCGGTCGGTGTACCTGCCGAGCCTGCGCGGGGCCACCGTCGGGGCGCTCGGGGTCTTCGATGCGCCGGATGCGGCGACCGTGGAAGGCGACCGGGACGAGACCAGCGTCGCCACCCAGGCGCTGTTCATGATGAACAACGAGGACGTCCTGAGGGTCTCGGATGCGATGGCCAGCGACTTGATCGCCATGGAGGGGAGCGATCGTGATCGGATCGAGCACGCCTACCGGCTCACCCTCGGTCGCGCGCCCTCCTCGTCGGAGGCCCAGGCCGTCTCGCGCTTCCTCCGCCAGTACGAGGACATGACCCCGGAGCCCGCGCCCAAGCCGCGGGGTCGCCGAAGGGGGCGAGGCCAGAGCCGCCCTCCGTCCTCCGACCTGAAGCCCCAGGACCCCAAGCTCGCGGCCTGGGCCGCCTTCGCGCAGTCCCTCTTCCAGACCGCCGAGTTCCGGACCCTCTATTGAGCCGGTCGCAGCAACAGGACATCCAGATGAACCCGTTCTCCACCCCGAGCCGTCGCGACGCGCTCCGGCTGCTCTCCTCCGGCTTCGGCATGCTGGCCCTGAATGGCGTCGCCGCGGCCGGGAGCCCCGTCGCCGCCGGCGGCCGGCTCCCCGCGCGGGCCAAGCGCGTCATCTTCCTCTGCATGACGGGCGCGCCGTCCCACGTGGACACCTTCGACCACAAGCCCATGCTGACCAAGCGCGACGGCGCGAGCCTCTCGGGCTTCCGCCGCGGCGCCAAGCTGATGGGTTCGCCCTGGGCCTTCAAGCCCGGCGGGAAGAGCGGGCTGATGATCTCCGAGTTGCTCCCCGAGATCGGCAAGCAGGCCGACCACCTGTGCCTGCTGCACGGGATGCACACCGACGTCCCCGCCCACGCCCAGGCCACCACCAAGCTGCACACCGGGAGCTTCCAGTTCGTGCGGCCGTCCATGGGCGCCTGGACCCTGTACGGGCTGGGCACCGAGAACGAGAACCTCCCCGGCTTTGTGACCCTGAACCCGCCCCGGAACCAGGGCGGCGCCCAGAACTACGGGAGCTCCTTCCTCCCCGCCACGTTCCAGGGCATGCCGATCAGGGTCTCCAGCGGCGGGCAGCGCGGCCGGCAGGCCAAGGACCCGGTGTCCGACATCCGCAACCCGCGGCAGTCCGACGAGCAGCAGCGCGCACAGCTGGACCTGCTGCGCAAGCTCAACGAGACGAACGCGAAGCGGCGCCGCGGGAGCGATGAGATCGACGCGGTGATCCAGTCCTACGAGCTCGCCTTCCGGATGCAGAGCGAGTTGCCTGAGCTCCTCGACATCTCCAAGGAGAAGAAGACGACCCTCGAGGCCTACGGCATCGGGACGCCCGAGACGGACGCCTTTGGCCGCCAGTGCCTGATCGCGCGGCACCTGGCCGAGTCGGGCGTGCGCTTCATCGAGGTGGGCATGGGGGGCTGGGACCACCACCGCAACCTGCGGGAAGATTTGCCCGCCAAGTGCCGCGAGATCGACAAGCCCATCGCCGCCCTGCTCGCCGACCTGGCCCGCTCCGGGATGCTCGACGAGACCCTCGTGGTGTGGAGCGGTGAGTTCGGCCGGACGCCCTACGCGCAGAACGGCGACGGCCGGGACCACAACAACCGCGGCTTCACCTCCTGGATGGCGGGCGGCGGCGTGAAGGGGGGCTTCTCCCACGGCGCCACCGACGAGAACGGGATCGAGGCCGTGGCGGGCCGCGTGTCCATCCACGACTGGCACGCCACGATCCTCCACATCCTCGGCCTCGACCACGAGCAGCTCACCTACCCCTACGCCGGCCGGGACTTCCGCCTGACGGACGTGCACGGCGAGGTGGCGAGGGACATCCTCGCCTGACCTCGCCGGCCGTTCATCCACGCGAGGCTCGGATCAGCCCTTTCCAGGCACGGCGAAGCCGTCGCGGTAGGTGCCTCGCATGAGCGCGGTGGCCTCGTCGTCACCGACGTAGCGCTCCTCCTCGCGGTCCACCGCCAGCACGCGCCCGAAGGTCGGGCGGTGCTCATCGAGGTTGACCCCGTTGGCCTTGAGGTGCGCCGCGAACCGCCGCGCCGCGTCCTGGGCCTCGGGATCGCCGCCGAGGGTCCGCTCGATGGAGCCCATGGAGTCTTCGCAGCCGAGCATGTAGGAGTCGTTGGCGAGGTGGCAGTACGCGGCCGAGATGTGCCCCTCGTTCACGTCGGCGTTGAGCACCTCCGGGTCGCGCTTGCGGACCGCGTCGATGAAGTTCGCGAAGTGGTCGCCGCCACCCTCCCAGCGGCGGATCTCCTCACCCTTGCGGTCGTAGGCGATGGCGCGGCCGTAGTTGGAGCTGATGGCGAGGCGGCCGTCCTCGGCGTGCAGCAGGGAGCCAATAGTGAGCCCGAACTCTCGGTCCATGCTGCCGCCCCACTTCCCGTTCGTCTGGGCCTCGAGGTCCCTGGGGAGCCCGCGGACCTCGAAGATCATCGGCGCCGGATCGAGGTCGTAGAAGGCGAACATGGAGTTGGGCGTGGTGCCGTCGTCCTCGTAGCCGAAGCGCCCCCCCACGGCGACCGTTCGGCGCGGGAGCTTGCTCACGCCGAGCATGCGCCGGCACAGGTCCACCTGGTGGACGCCCTGGTTGCCGAAGTCCCCGTTGCCGAAGGGGAACTGCCAGTGCCAGTCGTAGTGGTACTGCTGCCGCTCGACCGGTCCGGCCTCCCGCGGCCCCGACCACAGGTCATGGTTCACGCCCGCGGGCGGCGCCTTGGGCCCGTCGATGAGCCCGATGCTCTTGCGCGGCTTATAGCAGAGGCCCTGGGCGTAGCGGGGCGCGCCGATCCCGCCGGCGTCGAGCCACGCGATGGACTCCTGCACGGCCCGGTGGGAGCGGCTCTGCATGCCGGACTGGACGATGCGACCGGTGCGCTCGGCCACCTCGACCATGCGGCGCCCCTCCCAGATGTTGTGGCTCACCGGCTTCTCCACGTACACGTCCTTGCCCGCCTCGCAGGCCCAGATGGTGTGGAGGGCGTGGAGGTGATTCGGGGTCGCGAGGGACACTGCGTCGATGTCGTCGCGGGCGAGCATGTCGCGGACATCCTCGAAGACAGCCACCTTGCGGTCCCCCTTGCTCACGCCCGGCTCGAGCTCGGCGGCGCGCCGCTCAAGGACGCCGGCGTCCACATCACACAGCGCCACGACCTCGACGCCATCGAGCCGTGAGAAGCCCTGGATGTGGTTGCCGCCGCGGCCCCTGAGCCCGACGACCCCGACGCGGATGACCCCTTCCTGGGTACGGCCCCCGAGGGCGAGGGCCGGGGCGGGGAAGAGGCCCGGCGCGGCGACGAGGCCCGCGGCGGCGGTGGTCCCGCGAAGGACGTCGCGGCGGAGGAGTGGCTTGCTGGAGGGGTTCATGGGGATGGGGATGGCTCTGGGGTGCGAGTGGTTCAGTCGAGGGGCTCGATGGTGCCCTCGAAGTCGATGGCGATGACGCTGACCGCGGGGTCGGGGGCGGCCCCGGTGAGCCGGAGCTCGAGGCCCTCATCGGTCACCTTGAAGGCCACCGGGTCGGCCGGACGGGCCAGGAGAGAGGCGGCGGTGGGCTTGATCTTGGCCCCCTTCAGCACGATCACGCCAGCCTCCGGCCAGCGATAGACGTGGGCGAAGAGCCGCTGGCGTGCAGGGTTCCAGGTGGTGCGCCCGAACGCCTGCGCGCCAAAGGGGCTCTTGGCCGCGCCGTAGATGGCCTCGCCGTTGACGCCCAGCCAGCGGCCCATGGCCTCGAGCCGCTCCACCTCGAAGGCCGCCAGGGTGCCGTCCGCCTTGGGCCCGAGGTTGAACTCGATGTTCCCGTTGTCGGAGACCACGTCCACCACCATCTGGACCGTCTCCACCGGCGTCAGGATGTTGCCCTCGTGCTCGTTGCGGTTGTAGCCGTAGCTGTTGCCGAAGCCGCGCCACATGGCCCAGGGCTTGGTGCGGTCGATGTCCGCGTGGTACTCGACGTGGTAGAAGTCGCCGTACACGCCGCGGGTGTCCGAGACGCCCTCCTTGGCCTGGCCGAAGCGGTCGTTGACCGCCACCTGCTGGCCTCGCTCGGCGGCCTGGTTGTAGTAGTAGGCGATGATCTGGCGGCCGCGCCAGTGGGGGTAGCCGTGCTCCCACTCCCCGTCGAAGCACAGGCTGTCGGGGTGGTAGCGGTCGATCAACTCCTTGATCTGGGGGATCATGAAGTCGTCCACGTACTCGGAGGGGTCCCCGTCGAGGTCGCGGTCCTCGAGGGGCTGGAAGCCCTGGTAGCCCGCGTGCTCGGGCCGGACGGTATAGGCCGGGTTGAACCACTCGTAGAAGGAGTAGTACAGCCCGACCCGGATCCCCCGCTTCCGCGCGGCCGTGACGAGCTCGCCGTAGAGGTCGCGCTTCGGTCCGCAGTCCACCGCGTCCCGCCCGGTGTAGGCGCTGTCGAAGAGGCAGAACCCGTCGTGGTGCTTGGCCGTGATGAAGAAGTACTTGGCGCCGGCCCGCTCGAAGAGCTCCATCCACGCGTCGGCGTCGAAGGCCTCCGTGGTGAAGGCCTCCTCCAGCCCGGTCTCGAGGTTCGGCGTGCCGTCGATGAAGGCGTCGTAGGGCACGCCCCCATAGACCCGCGCGTGGTGCTCCTTGACCGCCTGGTTGGACTGCATCCACTGCCAGTACCACTCCGCGTAGGCCACGCCGTACGGGGAGTCCTTCCGCGGCGTCCACCCGGGCACAGCGTAGGGGCCCCAGTGGGCGCTGATCCCGACCTTGGACTCCTGGAACCAGCGAGGCAGCGGGTGCGTGACGAGGGAGGCCCAGGACGGCGCGAAGGGCCCCTGCTCGATGACCGGGGCGAGCATCGGGTGCAGCCGCTCGATGGCCGGGTCTTCGGTGGGGAGGCTCGCCGCCGGGGGAGTCTCTGGCTCCTGGGTCGCCGCGGCCCCCGGGCCCGTCATCTGAGCACCGGCAAGGCAAAGGAGGAGGACGGTCGCAGCTGTGGGTCGGGCGGAGCTGGGAGCGTGGGTCTTCATGGCGAACTTCAGGGCTGGGGAGGGCACCACCCTACCCCGAGCGCGCGGAGCCCTCAGGCCCCGAGCCGCGACTCGCCTTGATTGCAAAGCAGGAGCCCGCTGCCCGAGGGGCGGTTCAGCCTCAGCGGCAACGGGTCGCAACCCCGTCCACGAGTCTCCTCGTCCACGAAAGGGACTCGGGGGGCATCGGACCGAGAGCGGAGGGGTTCCGCTCCCCCATCGCTCCCGCCTCAACCCCTTCCGTCCTATCTTCAGGTGATGGACCACCTCGTCCGATTCGGAGGCCGGGCATGCTCACGCTGAGCGTGCTGGGCGGGGCCGCTTCACTGGCCCTCGCGGGGGCGTCGCTCTCGGGCGGCGTGCTGGCGGCGGCCGTGGTGCTCGGCCTCGTCGCGGCCCTCGCGTGCCTCCTGCCCGCAGGGCTGGCCTCTCCCATGCGGGCGGCTGCCCTGGCGCTGGTCCTCTCCGCGGGAGCTGGGTTCTAGTTCGGGAGCGATCCGTCCCTCCCCTTCCACGCCCCCGAGCCGCCGACAGACCGGGTCCTCGAGCGCCCCAGCGAGGGCTACCTCACCTCCAACGACTGTCGCGCGTGCCACCCCGGCCAGTACGCCACGTGGCACGAGTCGTACCACAGCACCATGACCCAGGTCGTCGAGCCTGCGACCGTGCAGGCCACCTTCGAGGGCGACCTGAGGGTGCGGGGCCGGGACTACCGCCTCGAGCGGCGGGGCGACGAGTACTTCGGGTCGTTCCCCCTCGACTCGTCGGACGGGGAGAGCTCGCAGGTGAAGACCGTGCGCCTCACCCAGGTCACCGGCAGCCACCACATGCAGGTGTTCTGGTACAGCTTCGGCGACCAGCGCGGCCTCGGCATGTTCCCCCTCTACTTCCACATCGAGGAGCAGCGCTGGATCCCCTGGTCCTCGGTGTTCCTGATGCGCCCGGAGTTCCACGCCAAGGAGGACGTGGGGCGCTGGAACACCCACTGCGTGAAGTGCCACACCACCGACGCTCGCTCACGCATGCTGGCGATGACGCCGGCCGCGACGGCCGCCGCGGAGACCGAGGTCGGGGAGTACGGGATCTCCTGCGAGGCCTGCCACGGGCCCGGCGACGTGCACGCCAGCCTGAACCGCAACCCCCTGCGCCGGTACCAGCAGCACCTCACCGACACGGCGGATGAGTCGATCGTCCTCCCCACCCGGCTCGATGCGAAGGCGTCAGCCCACGTCTGCGCCCAGTGCCACTCGGTCCACGCGCTGGTGCCCAAGCAGTTCGAAGACGCGCAGGAATACGGCAACCCCTACCGGCCCGGCGGGGACCTCGAGGCGAGCCAGATCGTCTACGGCGGACGGCGAAAGCGAGGGACCGAGGAGCTCGCCCGCTCCAAACCAGGGTTCGTCCGGAACCACTTCTGGTCGGACGGGATGATCCGGGTGGGTGGGCGCGAGTTCAACGGCCTCCAGCGCTCCCCCTGCTACGCCCACGGGGACCCCGAACGAGGGATCATGACCTGCTCCTCCTGTCACTCCGCCCACCGCTTCACCGGTGACGGTGAGCGGCCCGCTCAGCCGATCGAGGAGTGGACCGACGATCAGCTCGCGCCTGATATGCGCTCCAACGCCTCGTGCCTGCAGTGCCACGAGGAGTACAGCGGCGACCGCGCCCTCGCGAGCCACACGCGCCACCCCGTCGACTCGAGCGGTAGCTCGTGCACCAACTGCCACATGCCCCACACGAGCTGGGGCCTGATGAAGGCGACACGCTCCCACGAGATCTCATCGCCCAGCGTTCAGGTCCAGCTCGAAACGGGCCGCCCCAACGCATGCAGCATGTGCCACCTCGACCGCTCCCTCGGGTGGGTCAACGAGGCCCTCGTGGAGGGGTTCGGCGCCGACCCGGTCCCCATGGGCGCCGACGATCGAGACATCCCCGTCGGCGTCGTGGCGGCGCTCCGCGGTGACGCGGGTCAACGCGGCCTCGTCGCCTGGGCCATGGGTTGGGAGCCGGCTCTGGAGGCGTCTGTGAGCGGGTGGATGGAGCGCCTGCTGGCCACCCTCATGCTCGACACCTACGACGCCGTGCGCTTCAACGCCATGCGCGCCCTCCGGCTCCAGCCGGGCTATGAATCGATGGACGTGGACTTCCTTGCGGACGAGGCAGACCGCGAGCGGGTCCGGGACCAGATCCTCGAGCGCTGGCGAGCCCAGGGCAGCGGCGTCGACATCCCCGACGCCCTGCACCACCGCCTGCTCCGGGAGCGTGACCTGACCCCGGCGTACCTGTCAGAGTGACCCGCCCGCGGAGGCCTTATCAGCCCGCCACCCGGGTCCCGCGCAGCGTCAGCGCCACGGCGACCAGCAGGAGCACGGCGCCGATCGGGAGCAGCAAGATCCCCACACCAGGGTCGCCGCCGTAGAAGACGACCCCCCCAGGAAGAACCCTGCGGGCATCAGCACCGTGGCGCCGATCATGCAGCGAGAGGCCACTGATCGCGCTCCGGCGGAGAACCCCGGGGCGCGCGTCAGGGTCCACGCGAAGGCGAGGTTCACGAGGCCGAGCAGCGTCCCGTGGGCATGAGCGAGGGTCCAGAGGTGCTTCCGGGTCTCGTTATCCACGCCCAGTTAGGCGTCCACCTTGAAGCCGTGGAGAGCTTCAAGCGCGATGCCGCCCGCAAGGAAGACCAGCAGCGCCAGCCACCCGACTCGCACGTGCCGGTGCACGAGATCCGGCGCACCGGACGCCGTCGGCTCCCCATCCATACTCATGTCCAATTCACTCCCGCCGCGGCCTGACTCGCGCCCGGGTCAGGCGCCGGTCCGAGTTCAGCCGACCTGACGAGCGCCACGTGCCCATCGGTGTGGCCGGGGTCAGACCAGAGCCCTGCGGGCCCGGAGAGTGTCGTCCACTTCATGGCCCTATCATGCCGCCTGCGCGCGAGGTTCGTACCCGGCCC
>Ga0213863_10002209_pt1 | contig 13918 bp, 11 predicted proteins | sample PICome_8_FD_160128 | JGI IMG/M metagenome (GOLD analysis project Ga0213863, IMG submission 160128) | Coastal seawater microbial communities near Pivers Island, North Carolina, United States - PICO497 | ecosystem: Environmental > Aquatic > Marine > Coastal | place: USA: North Carolina... | reverse complement strand
AGAGGGGAAGAACCGGACGAATGATCGATGCCTTCTGGTCTTGGCGTTCCGCGAATGCGGTAATTCGGGGCATGTCACCACCGAGATGCCGGCGGCATAATCCGACGAGATTGACGACGGCGACTCGGGAAGATGCACCCTCCATGCTCGTCATAATCGATTACTTATCTTGGCGGACCGCTTGTCGTAGCTTCAGATCCTCCACAGATTGAAGGATTTTTTCCTTATCCATGGCATGGACTTCGACCCCTTCTCCAATCCCCTGTAAAAGAGTAATGGTGAGCTCACCCCCCAGGTGTTCCCTAAACTCTTCCAAGCCGTCCAGAATAACATGGGAATCCGGTTCGCTTTGAGAAGATAAAATTGGATCGAACAGGGAGAAACCAAGGCGTTCAAGGAGGCGGAGGCAGCGTTCGGCGGAAGCTTTTTTAATCAAGCCAATTTTGGCGGAGTATAATAAATCCACGCCTAAACCAATGGCTACGGCATCCCCATGTCCAATTCGAAAGTCAGATAATTGTTCGAGTTTATGAGCCACCCAATGCCCAAAGTCCAGCGGTCGGGCCGAGCCAACCTCGAAAGGATCCCCGGAACCTGCAATGTGTTCCAGATGAAGTGCGGCACTCTTTCGGATGACCTGTTGCATGGCAACTTCATCAAATTGAGCCAATTCATCCGCCCGTTCTTCGATCTGTTCAAAAAAGGAGCGGTCCCGGATTAAGGCAACTTTGACCGCCTCCACAAATCCAGCTCTTTTTTGCCCATGAGGTAAGCCACGTAAAAAGTGAAAATCATTGACCACCGCATACGGAACGGAAAAGGTACCGACCCAATTTTTCTTACCAAAATAATTGATTCCGTTTTTCACACCAACCCCTCCATCGCCCTGGCTGAGGGTGGTAGTTGGGAACCGAACCAGTCGGATACCACGATGAGCGGTGGAGGCCGCGAAACCAACGAGGTCCAAAGCGGCCCCACCTCCAATTACCACGACATAGGAATGCCGGCAAAGGGCGTAGGTATTGAGATCATTCCAAATCTTGTCGACCAGTTCCCATTCATTCTTGGCGGACTCACCACCACGAATAAAGACCGGGGAACAAACGAGCTGTAAAGAATCTTCCCTGGCCTTGAAATAACTTTCAATTTGCCCGGGTAGGTTGGGGTTTCCATCCAGGATTCCCTCATCCAAATAAACGATCACTTTGGAGAGTTGATTCTTGCGATGGGGTTGTACGATACCGGCTAAGGTTTCATTAGCGTGGGAAAAGGAGTCTTGGGTAAAGTACACCCGGTGACTGAAGTCCAACCGTATGTTCTTTCGGATCGTGGAGTAAGTAGAAGGCATAATACAATAGAATAATCGAAGCTTAAGTCGCCGCAAACCTCTTTTGTATCCAAAGGGCAAGTGGGTTCAAGCAGAGCAGGGGAGCGATGAGCATCGGCATACAGAAAGAAACCACTAGGGCGTCAGTCACGCAAATCCCTGCAAGCAAACGGGATACACCGGATCCGATCGCCCCCTTTTTTCCTCCCCGCATTTGTAGGATGGCGTCGAAGGCAATCCACGCGATCAATAAGCCAACCAGATTCACCAAAAAGACCCGGATGGGATCCAAATTATTCCAATGAATTAAGGCGGCGAGGGCAACCAGGGCGGGACCAAAGAGAAAGACAATCGAAAGTTTGGGAGCTTCTTCTTTCGCCTTGGCTTCGCCCCGGGCAAACAGGCTGATGCCGACCACATAAAAAGCAAGGGTAGCCCCCCAGATCCAGGTCAGAGGATAGATGGTTTCACTCACGCCACAGGTGGCAGCCCCGGCCCAAAGCAATAAGCGGCATCCCCCCATGAGCATGACCCCACCGGACCACTTTTTATGCAAGGCATCGTAAAGAATAATACCCAAAACCAAGGCCCCAATCCAGAGGGGTTCACATTGGGCAAGATCGATCAGCATCCAGGCTCCCAGACCGAGCTCAGCGGATCCAAGAGTCCAGACCCTGACAGGAGAAATAGCACCGGAAGGAATCGGTCGTTCCGGATTGTACTGGGCATCGAATTTTTGATCGAAGGCATCATTCAAGGTACACCCACCCATGTAGAGCAAACTGGCACCCAGAAGGAGAGGAAGTAAAAGCAAAGGATCCAGTGCGTTTAAATCCTTCCAATCCGGAATTGCCCGCACCCAGCCATGGGCACAAAGGTTGATCGCCGAGGCGGCCAGGCAATTACTCCAGACTGTTGGCAGGTTTGAGACCCTTCCCAGGGTTAAGGTATGATCGAGGAAGCCCTTGGAGTTAGAAGCTTTCAAGAGGAAGATAGTTTTTGAATGCCCCGTTCGTTCAGGGCCTGTAAAGTCCATTGATATTCTTTGGCTATTTGATCGACCACCTTTTCCGCCCGTAAAGCTTCAGGCAATACCTCCCAAGTGTAGGTTTCCATTTCCAAATGTTTACACTTTTCAGGTTTGGAGGCGAGCCAATCCAAGGTGTCGAGGACATGTTTCCCGGTATCCGCTAATCCATTTCCTGGGGATGCATGCAGGGGAACATGAAAGTGAATCCTCCACTCATCTCCTTGATGAAAGCCTTCCTCCTTTGCTTTTTCCAAAGCTAGGTCCAGGTCCTTGATGCGTTCTAAGACCCTTCCATTTTGATGGATTACAACTTGATGGAGGTAGACCTCTTCTATGAAGCTTTTTAAGGTTTCGAGCTTTTCCGGATCGGGGGTGGTGGAAAGTGCGGAGCTTAGATGCAATTTACTGAGTCGGATACCGGCATCCTCCAAAGCATTCAAGCCCACTTTTGCCTCTTCCCCTTCGATGGCCAAGTGACAACAGTCGTAGTTGATCCCAAGGTTGGATAATAAAAGATCGGGTTCCGGGCACCGCTCCAGCAGAGAAGCAAAAAATGCAATGCTCTCCGGACAGGTCTCAAAGAGCCCGAGAGGCTCCGGTTCGAGACCAAGATGCAAATCCAATTGTTTTGATTTTTGCAGGCTCTCAATCCTTTGGGAACAGGTGACGAGGTTTTTAAAGAGAATTTCAGGGATGGAGTCCGGGGAAATGAATTCTTTGAAGGAACCGGGTAGGGTGCTCACGCTCCCTTCCTCGCCTGGTTGCAGAAGGTGTTCAAGGATTTCAAAGAGGACGATGGTATAATCGAGGCGGTCTTGGGATGTCCAGTCCGGGCGGTAGACCTGTTCCTTTACCCGGGTACCATGGAATTCTCCATAGGGAAATCCGTTGATGGTAAAGACATAGCAATTTTTAACTTCCAGCCATTTTTGAAAAGCAAGGAGTTCTTCTGGTTCCCGAAGTTTAGCCGCCGCTTCCGCTCCCAAACGAAGTCCAATCGCATAAGCTTGGTCTGGGCAAACTTGTTCACGCACCGAAAGGACATCGGTTTCCAAGGATCGAAAAGTTTCCTCCCAAGTATTCCCACGGTGGACGTTGGTGCAGTAAGCAAGGTGAATGTCTTGTTCCAGTTTCATATTTTCCCGTAGGGAGAGGAGAAAGAAGCAGTAGTAAAGAAGGAAACCTTTCAATTCAAGGAAAACACCGCCGCTTCTTTTTAAAAATTTCCGAACTTTAAAACAAAAAAAATGCGCGACCCAGCCCAGGTCGCGCATAATTTTTTGAAACCTTTTATGGCTTCTATTTGCCCTTTTGTAATACCTTTTGCATAACCGATGCCAATTTTGACGGATTCTTGAATTAGGTTAAAATAAATGGTAGATGGTTAAAATTTGTACGTTGAGGAAATTTTTTTATCATGTTCAAACAAAACGAAGTCCTTTAATCGCTTTCTAAGTTAGAATTTATACAATGGAAACAGAACCCATATGGAAATCCTGGTTCGCCAGACATGGAGCAAAGCTTTTGCTTTTCGCCCGTCAGCAGGCAAGAAATCCGCATGATGCAGAAGATCTCGTGCAGGAAGCATTCGTACGGATTTGGAGACTATACGGTCACACCGGAGAAGTAGCACCTGGTTTGGTATACCGTGCGGTTCGTCGCTTGGCGATTGATTGGGCCCGGAGTTTAGACCGCCGGAAGATTCGTGAGCAAAAAGTGGTCGCTGAATTTCCACTTTTTGAATCCTTTAAATCATCGATCGAGCAAAATGAGCGGCAAAAAGCAATCCTTGCCGCGGTGGACCGACTTCCTCCGGAGCAGAAAGAGGTCCTGACCCTGAAAATTTGGGGAGAGCTTACTTTTGATGAAATTGGCCGGACCCTGGACCTCTCCTTAAATACGGTCGCTTCCCGTTACCGCTATGCTTTACAAAAACTAAGGGACTGGATCCCTGTCCAGTTGGAGGATCAACCCAAGACAAGGGAGGAAAGTGTGGAATGAAGGAACTGGATGATTTAGAGGAGGAATTAAAAGCCCTCCAGCCCAAGGATCCCACCCCTGCTTTCACTGCCCGGGTGGAAGATGCCCTCGGGGATTCCGGCTCCGTTTCCTTCCGTCGAATTTCCTCGGATTCTCCCAAGCGGTCACGATCGAAGTTATATTTTTTAATCCCTCCTGCACTGGCCCTTGCCGCCTCCTTGGTTTGGATGCTCTCCTTTTTACCCAAGCAAACCGGATCGCTTGATACCAGCCCCGAACCCGTGGAACGCTCCAGTCCGGTAGCCGAGGTCATGGAGGATCTGGACAGCCCACTGCATGGAGTGAGCCTGGAAGAATTGGAGACTTATTCAGGAATGCCCACCGAAGGCTGGGCCGATCCACAAGTCCGGGAACTTTTATTGGACCGCGTCGATGAAGGCCTGATTCAACGTCCCGGTTTTTCCCCCGGCCGGCAAGTCCGGTTCCATTATTTGGATGAAACCCATTGGATGCATCCTGCCTCCAATACCCGGATCATTTCCACCACCCCCCGACAGGAAGTGATTATTTTAGACCTCGATCTTTATTAAATTAGGATTCCCCATTCCCATACTGAAATGGAACCTTGGTCTACTTTTACCTGAACCCAACGCGTGCCCATGAAAGCTTACTCCCTAATATCCCTTTTCTTTTTCTCCCTGGTTCTTGCCGCAATTGCCAAGCCCAAAAAAGTGGCTTTTCTTGGCGTTCATACTGAAAAACTCGCTCCCAGTACCGGCCATCAGTTAAATTTACCAGATGGGGCTTATCTGGAGGTGGTTCATGTGGGGGAGGGGAGTCCGGCTGAAAAAGTCGGCATCCAAAAATATGACATCCTTAAAAATTTAGATGATCAAATTTTGATCAATCCGGATCAGCTTAAGCAACTGGTTCAAATGAAGAAGCCAGGGGATTTGGTTTCCCTTGGCTTGTTACGAAAGGGGAAGGAGAAAACCATTCAGGTCGAGCTCGATGAGACCACATTGGCCAAAACCCGAAAGCGGCCAATGGGGCTAAACCCCGCGGATCCATTTTCTTTTTTCGACGATGAACGGCTTGGAAATTCCCGAATCCGGGACCTTTTGGAGCAGGAGTTCGGAAATAATTTTCGTTTTCGGAACCAGCCGGTTGATCCTTTCCTCCCTGATTTTTTAGTACCCCCCATCTCTCCCATCCCCAACCCCGATCCTAATGGTCCGGTTCATACTCCCGGTACTCAAGCTCAATCCTTTAGCTATTCTTCCACCCAGAACCAGACGGTGGTGACCGATGAAGAGGGCACATTACACTGGACGGAAAAAGACGGGCAGAAATTTCTCCGGGCTACGGGCCCGGATGGAAAATTAATCTTTGAGGGTGCGATTAATACCGAGGATGAGCGGGCCAAGCTCCCGGATGGATTATTGCCCAGGCTTGAGAAAATCGAAAAAAAGTAGGCATCTTTTATCTCGATTTTAAGGGTTTAGTTGTCTCTTGACCATTTAGTCTTTTTTTGTCATAAAAAAAGGGAAACAAACTTCAAAAAATCATTATGAAACTTACTACCTTGTTCTTATCTGCTTTGTTTTTGGGTGCTTCTGCCTTTGCACAAATACCTGGAATGATGACCACGCAAATTTCTTCCGCCCCTGAAGGCACCGCCTTGGGAGCGAATGAAACCCTTTCTGCTTCCGGCATTGCCCTCGGCAATCGGGTGAAGATGCGGGGATATATTGATTTTATTCTCGGATACGATGACGAGGAAAACTCTGATCAAAACGAACAGTTCACCACAACTGGTGACATTGATTTCCTTTTTGATCTTTCTCCTATCACCGCAGAGGCTCATATTGCCATGAGTAATGATGATACACCCAATAGTTTTGTGACTGGCGGAACTGGAATTGGACTTGAGCAACTCTTTGCCCGCTACAGCGTCAATGATGTTTTCAACTTCTCATTCGGTCGTCAGCTGACTGTATTGGGGTACGAAGCAGATGAAGCTCCCGGTTTGTATGCTGTTTCAAATGCTTATGTTTTGGGAACATCTTCTGATATAGCAGTAGGTTCAGTTGGAACATTTGGTGGCACAGGAATTCAGACTCGCCGTAATTATGTCGATGGACTTCGTGCCAACTTCAATAATGGTCAATTCGGGTTCACTTTCGGATTACACGATGGATATTGGGCTAACAATCATTTTGACGGTGATGACCTTGCCATCGATCTGGCTGCTTCGGTGATGATTATTCCTGGTTTGGAAGCCCGTTTGGGATACGCACATCAAGAGATTGATAATGATCCCTTAGGTCCATTTTCCAGTTTGGCGACTGACTCCGATATTTCCCAATTTAATATGTGGCTCGGTTACAACCCCAATGACCTCACCCTAGCTATTGAGTACGATAATTTTGATATCCTTGAAAATGAGGACTACTGGAGTTTGATGCTGCTTGCCAGTTACCAATTTACCGATTGGTTTGCTGCAACTTTACGTTATTCTCATGAGGACTACGAGATTACTGGTGACGAAGCGGATGCGGACAGAATTTCCTTAGCATTTCTATTCTCTGTCACTGACAACTTTGGTATAAATGTTGAATACAGTACCACAAGTGTTGATAATGGTAATGCAACCGGAGGACTTGTTGATCAAGGAGATTACGATGAGTTTTACATCGAAGGATTGATCTCCTATTAAGTTTTAGAAATTTATAATTAAAAAAAGCCCCGTCGAGAAATCGACGGGGCTTTTTTTGTGCCCAATTCCGACTCCGTGCTTGCCAAACTCCATGCTTCAAGGCATCGGAATAGGTACTCAACAATTGCAAACATCGATGGAAAAAATAAGCACTTACAGACAAGAAGCCAATGGATGCCTTAACCTACGACGAGCCCAGTAAGGCAAAGAAGGCAATCCTCCGAAAGATTGAGGAGCAAGGGGAAGAGCTTGCTTATTTGCAACGCAAGGCACGGGAACTGGGAATTCCAGTGCTGGTCGTGGTCGAGGGTCTGAGTGCTGCCGGTAAAGGAACGATTATCAATCAGATGATTCAACCGCTGGATCCACGGGGCTTTAAGGTTTCCTGTATTGCTTCTCCCAATCGGGATGAACAATTACGACCCTTTCTTTGGCGGTTTTGGAGGCGTACGCCATCCGCGGAACGGATGGCGATCTTTGACCGGAGTTGGTACCGAAGCCTGCTGGATGCCAAGATCAATGGAATCATCAGTGAAGCCGATCTCAAAAAGGCCTACGCGGATGTGAGGAATTTTGAGCGGCAGATGAGGGATGGAGGAACCATTATCTTAAAATTTTTCCTGGAGATTTCCAAAAAGGAACAGGCTATCCGCCTGGCTGCCCTGCAATCCAATCCGGCGACGGCCTGGCGGGTATCGGATGCGGTACTCCAAAGGCATGGTCGATACAAGGACTACCAGGATGCGGTGGAGCAAATGTTTAAGGAGACCGATATCGAGGATCAATCTCCGTGGATCAAAATACCTTCTAAAAATACCAAGGACGCCACCCTCAAGGTGCTTACTAAAATGGTCACGGCACTGAGTAAAAGGGTGAAGGAAGTAAAAGATGGAAAGCCTCCATTGACTGCCTCCAAGCGCCCCTCCCGTCCCTATTTTCGAAACGCACCTTCCCTGGCCAAGGCAAACCTAAGTCACAACCTGAGTAAGGAAGTATACCGGGAGATGCTCGGGGTCCGGCAACGAAAGATTCAGGACCTGCATCATGAAGTGTATCGTTTACGGATTCCAGTGGTGATTGTGTATGAGGGCTGGGATGCCGGGGGCAAGGGAGGAAATATTCGCCGGCTTACTGAGCGGATGGATCCCCGTGGTTATGAAGTGATCCCGATTTCCGCTCCCAATGATTTAGAGAAGGTCCATCATTATCTTTGGCGTTTCTGGACTGAGTTTCCCAAGGCAGGACATGTGACCATTTTTGATCGCTCCTGGTATGGTCGGGTGCTGGTGGAACGCGTGGAGGGCTTTTGCAGTGAAACCGAATGGAAACAGGCCTACCGGGAAATCAATGAGATGGAGGAGAATTTTCGGCACTTTGGAACCGCCCTGGTCAAATTCTGGGTCCAGATTGATCAGGATGAGCAATTAAGACGTTTTCAGGCCCGGGAGCAAAATGCCCGAAAGAAGTGGAAGCTCAATGAGGAAGACTGGAGAAACCGGGAAAAATGGAAACCTTATGAGGATGCGGTCAATGAAATGTTTCTTCGTACCCATGCCCCCAAAGCTCCCTGGACCATCATTGAAGGAAATTGTAAACGCTATGCCCGGATCAAGGCCCTGGATGTGGTGATTGATGCAATCGAGACCAAGATTGCCGAGAAATCAAAGTAAAACAGAGCCCGCCAAAATAAATTTTTTTGGGTCGTCACCCACGACCCAAATTGAAAAGAACAAAAGGGGAACCGTCCGGCCTCCTATGCGTTATATGATCGATCTTACCATCATTCTTGCCACGCTCTTTGCACAAAAGTAATAAGATAAAAATTTCAGCCCTGCTCGTTTTGTGATAGCAAATCACAATAAAACCTATTTTAATTTATCTTCTCTCTCACCTAACCCACTTCTTTACACCTTTAAGATTCTTTGCTCATGCCTACTTTATCCTCCATTTTACCCGAAAATCTTCACGAATATCCCCAGCAAGATGTAATCGATGGATCTGTTGGTGAGGCAGGTTCCATTCTGGATGATTGCCTGAACCAAAACGACGGGGTGTTGCAGCTTTTGCACCGGTATGCCGGGCGAACTTTTTGTAGCCCCGGGAAAAGACTGCGCCTGGATGAAGGCTCGTACTATCCGGATTACATGGGCGGTACCGGACTCGATGAAATCTGGATGGGTTGCACCGTACCCATTGTCACGGGAGTGATCGATACCCGCACCGGTAAAGCCCCCTTTCGGGAAGGTGAATCCCATGTTCTCACTCCCAGTGGTCAGGTTATTGCCCTGCAGGACTTAATCCTTGGGAACCCGGAAGCGGTTATGGGTGAGAAGATTACCGCCTTTTCAAAATCGCTATATGGTGATCCCACCTGGCCGATCGTGTCCAAGAAATTTGATAATTTGAACCCGATTCCCCATCACCTGCACTGGGCAAAGTGGGAAGTTTATGACATCAACTCCTTTGACAATCCCGGCGTGTGTCCCTCGCACTATCATACCACCGCCATGGGCTTGTATCCCTTCGTTACCAAGGATCAGTTTCTTGCTTGTATGAAAAGTTTCGGACAGGGTGAGTATAATGGGGTTCGTCACTTGTCCCCGCATGTAATGATGCAACTGGATCATGGCTTTGTGATGCCAAACGGGGTGCTGCACTCGCCGACCGACCTCTGTACACACGAAGTACATGTCACCATGGATGAACACTTTTTGGCCGAGGACCTTACCCTCGACGGACGGATTGGGGCAGCGGATGCATTCTATGCATGCCGGGAAGAGGACTTCCCAAAGGATCGTCACGAAGACTGGGAGTACCTGGTTGAACACTTCGATTTTGAAGCGAATCAGGATCCGGATTTCGTCCAGAAAAATGCCCGCCCAGCGATTCCCGCCGTAGAATTTGCAGACGATGGAGTCGATGCTAAGTGGATTGTATACGGTGAATTTCTCGGCGACCAGAAGGTTTCAATTCTTCGTCTGACCCTGGAGCCCGGTAGCAAGACGACTTTCTGTCCGGAGAGTCCGGCTATCTTTCACACCAATGGTGGAAGTGGCCGGGTTGGTAAGCTCGAAGTTCGATATCATCAGAATATGGTACTGGGTGAGCTTTATCCTGAAATCGGATTCATCACCCAATCCGCACTTTCAAACGGCGGTGTGGAAATTGAAAACACCGGCTCTGAACCACTAGTGCTGGCTTTTGACTTTCCCCAAAATGCCCATTCTCAAACCCCTGGGGTTTAGGTTTTCGAGGTAGTCACTTCCAGTCGCGTCCTGAAGTACGATTTGGGATCCAAGCAAAGGACATCCGCAAGTTGGTTTTCCTTGCCAAGTGTAGAAAAAAGCCCTTCCTATCTTTTCTTCTCCTATTATTTTTATAGCTTTTATGAGTGAATCATCCCAGCCTAATCAACGCTCCGGAATTCTTGCCGGGGGAAATTGGATCATTGATCAAGTAAAAATCATTGATGTCTACCCGAAGCATGAGCAACTGGCCAATATTTTGGATCAGTCTCAGGGAACCGGTGGATCTCCATACAATGTACTTTTGGACTTAGCCAAGATGGGTGCCTCTTTTCCGTTGGAAGGAGCCGGACTCGTCGGGCAGGATACTTTGGGCGAATATATCCTCGAGGATTGCCGAAAGAATAAGATCGATTCAAAGTTGATTTCCGTCTCCCCGGGAACCAGTACCTCCTACACCGATGTCATGACCGAGCGGGAAGGAGGAAGGAGAACATTTTTTCAATACAGCGGGGCCAATTCCACTTGGGACGGATCTGATATCGATTTCAGTCAGTGCTCGTCCAAAATTTTTCATCTCGGGTATCTCTTGTTGCTCGATGCCATCGATGCGTCCCATCCGGAACATGGAACCCAAGGAGCCGCTTTGCTCTCTAAAGCCCGGGCAGCCGGTTTAAAAACCAGCATCGATGTGGTAAGTGAAGACAGTGACCGCTTTGCCCGGATTATTGGACCCGCTTTGAAGCAAGTGGATTACTGCATTCTGAACGAAGTCGAGGGTAGCAAGGTGACCGGGGTTACCGTGAGGGAGGATGGGAAACTGCTCAACCAAGGAATTGAAGAAACCGCCAGCAAACTATTTGAACTGGGGGTCGGGGAACTTGTGGCCATCCACTTCCCCGAGGGCTCCTATGCACAGTCCAGCACTGGGGAAAAGGTATGGCATGGCTCCTTGTCCCTTCCCAAGGGTTACATCAAGGGTGCCGCTGGTGCCGGAGATGCATTTTGTTCAGGTGTATTATATGGCGTGCATGAAGGCTGGTCTTTGGAGAAATCACTTCTGACCGGTACCTGTGCGGCAACCGCCTGTATGTCCGACCCTACTTGTACCGATGGCCTCCGTTCTCTCGAAGACTGTTTGGCCTTGGCAGAAGCATTCGGCATCGGAGAAGACGAAAGCTAAATTTTACCCCATCTCAATTTTAATCGACCAACCTAATACCATAAAATGTCTGAATCATCCCTGAACGATTTTGACTCGCAAGTTCGCGAGCAAGCTCTCCAAAATATAGCTGAAGCCGGTGGCTTTTCCGAACCCAACACCATGCTCAATTTGCATGCCCATACCTTTTACTCCTTCAATTACAAGGGATTTTCCCCGAGTACCTTTGCGGTAGAGGCAAAAAAAGCGGGGCTGGAAGCCGCGGGGATTGTGGATTTTGATGTGCTGGACGGCTTGGATGAATTTTGGGATGCGACCCGCAAGTTGGACTTGAAGGCATGCGTAGGATTAGAGTCGAGGGTGTTTGTGCCGGAATTTTCTGACCGGGTCATTAATTCGCCCGGTGAACCAGGAATCAGTTATCACATGGGGACCGGGTTCACTACCACCGAAATTCCCCAGGAGGCGCAGGATTTTCTGGATGGCATGAGAAGTACTTCCGAGCAACGCAATCGTTCCCTATTAGACCGGGTCAATGCTTTCCTGAGTCCCTTGACCTTGGATTATGACCTTGATGTCTTGCCCCTTACCCCAAAGGGGAACGCTACCGAACGGCATCTTTGTCTAGCCTACGCCCGAAAGGCATTGGCACAATATCCAGAAGAATCTGCCTTGCGGGCTTTTTGGTCGGATAAATTGGGTGTGGCCCCGGAAGAACTCAAGGATGTACCGGACGGTCGGGGAATGACCGACTTAATCCGGGCTAAGACGATGAAGAAGGGTGGGGTTGGTTATGTACAGCCCGATTCCGGTTCCTTTCCGAATATGGCAGAAATGAATGAATTTGTGCTGAAGTGCGGAGCCTTACCGACCTTGACCTGGTTGGATGGAAGCTCCGATGGGGAGCAAGCGATTCGCGAACTTGTGGAGGTTGGGAAGTCCACGGGCGTGGTCGCCTTCAATGTGATTCCGGACCGGAATTACACCCCAGGCTCACCGGATGAAAAACTGAAAAACCTTCAGGATGTCATCGCTTTGACCGAGGAATTAGATCTTCCCCTGGTTGGTGGAACTGAAATGAATAGCCCGGGGCAAAAATTAGTGGATAGTTTTGAGACCGAAGAATTATCCGCAGTGCACCATGTGTTTTTACGAGGAGCCAGAATCTTTCATGCTCATTCCACCTTGCAGAAATTTGGCGGGATGGGATACCTCAGCGATTGGGCACAGGCCCACTTCTCGAATACCAAGGCAAAGAATGATTTCTTTGACCAGTTTGGAGAAATCTTTTCTCCGCGGGGGGATGCAAGGTTGCAGGATTCTCTGAGCTCAGAAAAAGCTCCCGAAGAAGTACTGGGCTTGGCTAGAGAAGCCATGAACCCTGCCTGATCTGGTGAAGCGTAGTTTCGTCGGGTTTGGCTTTGGTGCCATTCAAGGCGGATTATTTCTGCCCGAAGTTCAAAAGTCCGGAAACTTTGACCGCCTCGTGGTGGCCGAAGTCGATGCCGACTTGGTGCAAGCCTTGCGTTCCGCGAAGGGTTGTTTTTCTTGCAATGTTGCCGAGAAGGATGGGGTGCGGATTGAAAAAATCGAGGGGGTGGAGATCTTGAACCCTCTGGTTCAAGCAGACCGGGAGCGTTTAGTTCACGCGGTTGCCGAGGCCTCCGAACTCTGTACTGCACTACCCAGTTATCAGTTGTATGACCTGGGAATGGCTTCCGTCTCCCGACTCTTAGCCGAAGGATTTTCCAAAAAGATGACCCAAAAGGAATTGCCTTCAGCCGTGGTCTATGCCGCAGAAAACGATGACCGGGCTGCGTCACGGTTGCAGGAAACCTGTTTAAAATATTATCCATCCGGGTTTGCGAATCGAGCGGTTTTTTCCGAGACCGTGATTGGCAAGATGTGCTCGGTGGTAAGCGATGAAAATCGAATCCAAGAGGAGAACTTGGTCCGCTGGGTGATGGGTTCAAACCGAGCACTTCTGGTCGAGGCCTTTGACCAGGTTTTTGTGGAAGATCGAATTCCCGAGGGTTTTGAGCGGGGGTTAAAACAAGTCATTGCCAAGCCGGATCTTTATCCTTTTGCGAGTGCGAAATTCTTGGGCCAAAATGCAATCCATGCAACCCTTGGGTATTTCGCTGAAGAGGCCGGGCTCACTTACATGAGTGACTTGCGGAGTAATCCTGAACTAGTAAGCCGGGGAATGGAGGCATTTATCGGGGAAGCGATTCCCGGTTTGCTTCATCGGTTTAGTCAGGTCGAGGATGCCCTTTTTACCGAAGATGGATTTGCCAAGCATGCGAAGGCTACGGTGGAGCGCATGCTGAATCCTTTTCTGGCCGATCCGGTCGCCCGGGTAACCCGCGATCCGGTCCGTAAGCTGGGTTGGGATGACCGCTTGGTGGGATCGATTCGCTTGGCCCACGACTCGGGGGTTCACCCCAGGCAACTG
>Ga0213863_10002208_pt1 | contig 13921 bp, 7 predicted proteins | sample PICome_8_FD_160128 | JGI IMG/M metagenome (GOLD analysis project Ga0213863, IMG submission 160128) | Coastal seawater microbial communities near Pivers Island, North Carolina, United States - PICO497 | ecosystem: Environmental > Aquatic > Marine > Coastal | place: USA: North Carolina | collected... | reverse complement strand
CCCGCTAACCCTTCAGTGCAGTTTGCCTTGAAGCTCAGGGCTTCCCTAATGGTCCAGCCTGTGGGCTTGGTGGTGAGCAGTCAATGCTGGCTGCCGGTCAGCAGGTAACGCAGCGCATTGTTTATCAGATTACCGAGGTACTTTAGGCTAACTAGAGCGGCACTATTGGGTAGATCGAGCTTCATACGCAGAATACTGTCTTGCAAAATGTTGCCCCCATGCCCAAAGGCTCTTGGGTTTATTGCACCATGAGGCTAAGTCAAATTACTGGGTAGCCAGGGCCTTGGCGTGATTGTGGGTCTGGCATCGCCCAGACCACTGAGGGAAGGGCGCTGTCAGTAAGGGCGAAAGGCAGCCGTCCTCAGCACAACTGTTGGCCGAACCCGTGTACCAGTTACGACTCAACAAAGCATTCGTAAACCAAAAATTCTCTAAGAAGACTCTGTCATCGACATTTACCCGTTGTGCCGCCAGCTACCGTGGAAACCATAGGGAATACGATGGTCTAATTTTGCGGTGGCAATGGGACCGTCCTCGACAGCTTCTGCATTGAGGATCACCATAGATGAAGTAGCCGAGTGGTTGTCATAAACAGTGGCAAGCAACCAGCCCTGGCCCTCTTTTGCGTCTGCCGACTTTTCTACAAATACCGGCTCAGAGACGCCGTTACCAAAGCCCGCATCCCATGTTTGGACTTTGCCGGTTTCGCAATCGATGTGTCTAATCTCATGGAAAAGACCGCCATCGCCCTTTGTCCGTTGTGAGGCACCTGCGATAAACCCGTGTCGATGTCTCGCCGCGGCGAATCTATCATCAATGCGAGGAAATTCCGCAGCTACATGGTGTGTTTGCTGCCGGTCAATAACGCCGGTTTTTACATCCAGCGTCCAACGCGTCAATTTTCCCTGCGCATCATCGTATGCGGGAATACTGCCATCGACGTTGGGGAAATTGGGGGCGACAGGAAAGTCGATGGCATCAAAGGTAATGTTCGTTCCTTCGTTCCAAGCATTGAGGTAGTGAAAGACGTAGCGAACCGGTGCCTCGATCCACTTGATAGTTGATACTGATGCACCGCGAGCGAGCACACCAATGAAGGCTCCTGCGGAAGCGTCAAAAGCAAAGGGAAAGCCAAACTTTTCAATACGACTCAGGTCGCAGGTCAAAGGAAAGATAGGGAATAAGATATAGTCCCGAGTGATAATAAAGTCGTGGACCATTGCTGCATAGGGAGCCTCAAAAGTATCCGACCTAAGAGTGCGTCCAGTGCGATCGATCACATGATACGTCATTGTATTGCTGCCAAAGTGATCGGACATGTATCCAAAACCGTGTAGTTCCCCGGTTTCTGGATCCAATTTAGGATGAGCAGTCATGGCACCCTTAATCCCATCGGCATAGTTACCATAACCCGAGGACGCTAATGAGTCCGGTTGTAAACTAAAGGGGTGACTCCCTTCCTCAAGCGCAACTAGGTGCTCGCCGTGAGACACAATGTGCGTATTGGCAACACCGTATCGTCTATCGGTCGCAAACTGTCCGGTTTCTTGATTCATACTGATTTCAAGATTGAGGCCGCGTCCCAGCTCTACTTCTCGCTCAAACTTGGGTGTCCGCACCCATCGATTTAAGTAGTCAACTTGACCGTTGTTAACGTGGAAGGCGTGAACCATGCCCGCCCCAAAAAACCAGTGGTAAGCTCCGGCAACAAATTTAGGGTTTGGACCGACCCGATACAGCGAACCTGATAAACCAGTCGGTACCGTGCCCCCAATAACTAAATCGTTATAGGTCGCTTCAAAATTGATAGGGGCATAATTTCCGCGAAGTTGCGGATGGTTAGGTAAAGATGCAGCCATCGGTTAGTTATCTCGCTGTCTATTTCTGCCGTGGGTTTGGGAGTTACCCTGATGGAGAAGTATAAGATAAATAAAAGGGCTGCTCAGTGACTGTACAAAATTCGATCACGGACGGTGGACAACAATCTCTTCACTATCGATAGGGAGTTCAAACCACATAAGGTCCTCAGTGAGCACGTAGTTGTCTGGTGCACCGCGCATAAAGATCTCTTTCACTATGGCGTTGGGGGGTACGGGCACTAGGTGATAAAAAGCCACCATGTCGACACTCGATTGTTCATTGAACTCAATCAGAGACTTCGTAGATGCGTGGTAGTCGGTGACGTCGGTAACGATCTTAGATAGTCGTGTGTTACCTGTTGAGGCGAATGCCTTAGCTAGTGATGTTACTGTTGGTAGCGACAGGGCGTCATGCAACAGCAGATCTGCACCATCGGTGATCTTCACTGTTTCATTGTTTACATTGCTATCGCCAGAGACAACAACGCTTCGACCGCGGTAGTCAATGCGGTAGCCCACCGCGGGTTCGATCGGGGGATGCTCGCTCATGTAGGCAGTAATCTTAAGATCTCCATCTTCGAAGGCAGTGCCGGCTGCAATAGTTTTGTGCTGCAACACGCCTAAAGCACTTGGAAGCAGATCTTCTCCGTGGTGCCCTGATCGATAAACGCGATCCTGTCGGTACCCTGAATTCACGGCATCGACGATTTCATCAACTCCGGGCGGACCAAAAACAGTCATAGGTTTGGGGCGACCGGCAACCCAGGACCCCAAGTTCACTTCGTAGATTTCAGCGATATGATCTGAGTGAAAATGCGTGAGCAACAACCCTTGTAACCGATTCATGGGCAAGCCCAAGCGATTAATATTGTCGGTTGATCCCGAGCCAGAGTCGATCAAATAAAAATGGTCGGGTGTTATGACCGCAATACAGGCTTGAGCTTGCCCTGCACCCAGCGGTGAAGCGCTACCGCAAACATAGATGCTGAGGCTTTCTGATACCTCCAGCACTCGTGCACCGCGCTGGGCGACGGTGGCAGTGCCCTGTTCTAATATTATGTTCTGTACGGCGGTTAGGTTTATGAGCCCTCGGGCTGTGATAAAAAGCAGCAGCAAGACACTGAGCACGATCCCTAATTTCTTCATAATCCTGACCCTCCGCATGATTCAATATGCTTATGTCGTGTTGTTGCAATCGCCCCGTTGGTCGATATTTCTAAATTTACAGGATTTCAATTATATTTACATTACTCATGCCAAAAGATAAGGCGCTCTGTGGGCTCTGTTGCCAAAACTATCGCAGTGTTAGCCAGATGCACGGCAGCTTAACTCAGGGCCCGACCGGCATCAGGTTCTCCAGGCTAATGAAGTGATTCGTGCCTTTGGTCTCTATAATCGACAGGCCTGAATTACGGCTACCTCCATGCTGCGCATTGGCCACCATACTGCCTTTATCCAATAGGTTGTTACCTTCAACGATAACTGCTTTTCGCGCCTTACAGTTGGTGTAGGAATCGAAAGTAGCGGTACCTTGCGATGTTACAATAAATTGGAGATTTGTTACGCAGGTCGCGTAGCGAAGTGAAGTGAAGTACTGAAGAAGAACAGGCACGATAAAATTCAAGACGCAGAAAACATTACCGACGGTTGGAATTAATCAACAGTGAGCACAATGCCAACATCCCAGTAAGCTAGATGCCTTTAGTTGTCACTAACGAAACTCCAATTCTTTATCTTTGAGCCCTCCGAGGCGTAGCGTAATAAAGTCTTTAATGTAGTTTTGATAATTTTTCCAAGGCAATCGATTGCCTTGTTTTGGAAACTGTTCCCGTGCTCGCAATACGTAACCTGCATCAAAATCGAGCAGAGGCTCCTCCTCAACAGTGCCTATCAGGCGCGGGGTTACTGTCGAGTATCCACCCGTGGCCATTTTATTCAGTAGGCGGCACACATAGCTGGCGGTAAGATCCGCTTTTAGTGTCCACGACGAGTTGGTGTAACCCACTGTGAACGCCATATTGGGTAAGTCGGAAAACATCATGCCGCGGTAGATAAAGCGGTCGGTGAACTCCAGCTTAGTTTCATCGATACTATAATCAACGCCCCCCGCAAATTTCAGATTAAGGCCCGTCGCGGCAACAATAATGTCGGCGTCCAGTTGTCTACCCGACTTCAGTTGAATCCCCGTCTTATTAAATTTATCAATGTGTTCTGTAACGACTTCAGCGCGCTGTTCACGAATCGCCTTAAACATATCGCCATTTGGAGCGGCGCACAGGCGCTGATCCCAGGGATTGTATTTTGGCGTGAAGTGGGTGGCCACGTCATAATCGGGCCCCAACTGTTTACGCACTTCCGTCAGCAGGAAGTGCCGCAATTTTTTCGGGTGTTTTCGAGATAAACGGTACACATAAATTTGAAACAGCACCTTTTTCCAACGGGTCAAGCGAGATGCCCAGGCCACCGGCAGCCATTTTTGCAGTCTCAAAGCGGTAGGGTCTTCTAGAGGAACATCGGCAATATAGGTGGGCGAACGCTGCAGCATCACCATGCTCGCGGTGTCTTTGGCCATGGTGGGTACAAGGGTAACCGCGGTTGCGCCGCTGCCGACCACTACAACCCGCTTATTCTGATAATCAAGGTCCTCAGGCCAATGCTGGGGGTGCACAACGGTTCCTGCAAAGTCATTGATGCCGGAAAATTCAGGGGTGTAGCCCTGCTCGTAGTCGTAATAGCCGCTGCAGCTAAAAATGAACTGACAGCTGACGGTAACCATCTGTCCCGTACTGCCGCACTCAGCTGTAACGGTCCAACGTTTTTCTGAAGATGACCAACGCGCGGAAACGACTTTACGATGATATTGAATATAACGTTCTACATCATACTCTGCAGCAGTCTCACGAATGTACTTAAGAATTTTGGAGCCATCGGCGATCGCAGATGAGTCACCCCAGGGTTTGAAGCCATAGCTAAAGGTATACATGTCGCTATCTGATCGAATGCCGGGATAGCGAAATAAATCCCAGGTTCCACCACTAGCAGCGCGAGACTCAAAAATTGTAAAACTGCGTTCTGGGCAGTTGCGGCGCAGCTGGCAAGCCCCTCCGATACCAGAGAGGCCAGCGCCAACAATGAGCACGTCGACGGACTCAAATTCTTTTGGCATTACGTTTTACTCTATAAAGTTTGTGTTTCTATTAAGGGCGCTATACCAAATTGGCGATGACCAGGCGCGTTCTTGAATGGTCGCGGGTATATCTTTTCGGGGTGATTCCTTGCTGCGAATGGCGTCCCATGTGGACCATCGACAAACCGGGTTTTCTAGTACGCGAGTATAGTAAAAGGCCTCTTGCCCAGAAACAAAGTCTGGATCTTTCCAGAGTGTTTTTAACTCTGCAGCGCCCACGTTGGCGGTGATGGAGCAGTCGCTCAGATTGACTCTTGCATTGTTATCCGGGCATCGATGTGTAGTCGGGTCGACGGGCAGATTATCTGAGCATGCGACATCATAAACCTGCTCTCGATGTTTCCCCTGTTCCAACCAGCCTTTTACAATCTGCATGCGTTGCAATGGTGCCGTATTGGGGTCGGCCATGGCCCATATTAAAAACGTAGGTTGAAGACTGCCCTGTGCGGGTAATGTGCCGCCCATAGAGACGCTGGAGGCGTAAGCTTCGCTGATCAGGCTCGTACTGTTGAGTTGGTCTTTGGCAAAGTTGTACCCGGCAAAAAACCGAAGTTTTATGCGTGTGCCACTGGTGGCAAAAGTTTCTTTGCGGCGCAGTGCGGAATAAATGGCTTCGCGGGTATTCTCTTCTGCCCAAACCCCAGCAATTCCCGAGGCACCCCAATACTTGTAGCCAGAGAAATCGAGATAACTTTCGCCATCGACTTCTTCAACCATTTGGGATGCGCCTAATTTGACCAGCGCTCCATACAAAAAACTGGCGGGTATCGAGCCCCGCTTTTCAGGGGTGCTGTCGAAAGCCCCAATCTTACCAAAGTAGTTATCTTCCTCCAGCGAGGCAGCACCGGTATGTGTATCGCTAGAGCCAACAACGCCGAATTTATAGGGGTTTCCACCATTACTGTGTTTTAAGCCTAGGCCACGCTGCCATGCGTTGCGCACATAGCTACCCCGCGGGTTGCTAGGGATTCGTGTTGATGTGCGCAAAGGAAAAATTTCAAAGTTCGCCCATTCATCATTTTTCGACAGCAACGGGTGGGTTTCTGACGTCCCTTTCACCTGAGTGACTTCTACTAGTGGTTCGTTACGTAGCCGTTGCTCTGCGTAATCAGTATCGATTGGCGTACCTGACCAGTCTGTGAAGGCGAACATGGCGCCATTAGAACCATTGCTGTTATGGGGTATCGCCAGACTTTCTATGCCTCGTTCCCGTAACTGGTCCATCCAGTCCCACAGGCCCTCGGGGTTAATACTGTTGAAACGCGAGAAGGGCTGTGCGGGCAGACGCTGTGTTGAACGGAAAATGACATTGCGATGCAGCGCTTCCCGTTCTTGGGTCGATGAAGTGAATTCATAGGCCGCAAATGTAGTGAACAGCCCGGGCTTGTAGGCGGCATCTGTGGCTTCGATGGTTTGCAGCCAGGCTGATTTGCTGGCGCTATTAATAGATTCTTTATCGATTGTGCCGTCCAACAGGTTAGCGACAACATCACTAACAAAATTATAAAAAGCTTTACTTCTCTTGGCGAGATCTAGAAGGCCACCGCTGACTGACTCGTTGATATCGTGGTACGGCTTGGCAAGGGTATATTTTGAAAAAGAAGAGCGAGTGTCCATCGCTTCATTAATAAGGCCCAGCAATACACCATGATCTGTCACTGCGTAGAAGTCGAGGGGTCGGCTAAGTTGGACCTCAAAGCCACTGGGGTGCTTTATGGCCTCACCCTGGGCATAGCGATAAGCATCAGAGGGTGAGGCCGTCGTGCCAAATGCTGATGCATCGAATGACAGGGCTGTATGTACATGTAAGTCGCCAAAATAAGCGTTCCGGTCGGGGTTGCTTGGGGGAACCTTAGTTTGCGAAAACGCAGGTTTGGGGAACGATAGAATTTGCTCATCAGCGGGTATGACCGTGTTGGTTGTCCGGTAGTACCGTTGTGCGGCTGCGCGCTTTTCGGCCTCGGGGCTATCGCCGGAACAAGCAGCGGTCAGTGCGATTGCAAAGACGAGCCCTAGTCGAATCATCATAGCCTTGTGACGTTCAATGGGGGGCAGCCAACTGATTCGAAGGCGTGCTTTGCGTAGTGTCGAGGTTTAGTCATGGACACTTAGCCAAATAGGGCTGCTCCAGGCACGCTCTTGAATAGTGCTGGGAACGTGTGGGCTTGGCGGCTGATTCAGCCGAATAGCATCGTAGGTAGACCACCTGCAGGTCGGATTCATGAGGGCTCGAACATAGTAAAAGGCGCTTTGGTCTGGGTTGTAGTTAGAGTCCTGCCATAGAGTTTTAAGCTCGCTGGCTCCCGAGTCGCTATTGAAGTCACAGGTCTGTAAGTTAACCTTTGCGTTGTTATTGGGACAGCGATTGGTGGTGGGGTCAACCAATGCACCGTCAGCGCAGGCAATATCGACCACACTTTCATGAGTTTGCCCCTGGTCATCTATCCAGCCCTTTATCATCTGCAACTTTTGCAGCGGTGCGTCCATGGGGTCTTGTGTGGCCCAAACATAAAACTGTGGAGACACGTGGTGTTGCGAAGTGACTGCAGCCTCAGGAATTTTAAGTACGCCGCCCATGGGTACACCATGGGCTCGGAGTGATTCAACAGCATAGGGATCTGTAACCACGCTCTTATCAATATTCCAGCCAGCGTAGAAGCGTAAAGCTATGCGTGGACCCGATGTTGCATAAGTTTCCCGGCTGGCGAGGGCATCGAAAATAGCGGTACGAGTATTTTCCGGGGCCCATACTGCCGCCAGTCCACCGGAAGTGTTGAATTTTAGACTCGATTGGTAGTCTGCGCTCTCCGGGTTGTATCGCAAACGTCGAGTCGCAGACGATGTAATTGCGCCCACTGCGCCCGGAAAATCCCACTCCTCAACATCACCAGGGTTGGAGTTATGGCTGTCGGTAGCGGCAATGAAGCCCGTTTGTAATGGGTTGAAACCCATGGAGTGGTTGAGCTCTAAGCCAACTTTAAGACCTTGCCTAACAAAACCTGTCTTAAAAGCGCAACCTGTTGTTTCCCCTGGCTGACAGGGATCGAAGACCTGAGCGAAGGCACATTCTTCATCGGTTGCACCCACCCCCAGGGCACATTCTTGCGCGCCTTTGACTTGAAAAATTTCAACCAGCGGTTCGCGTTTCTGCCGCAGTCGCCAGTCGCTCTCGGTGTAGGCTTTTCCATCCCAAGTGAACGGGGAGTAGGTTAGGCCCCAAGCCTTGTTAGGGTTGTGCGGTATTGTCAGGAAATCACAGTCTCCGCTACAGCTGGCTTCGAGCCCTCGCCAAAGCTCAAGGGCATTAGGTACATCAAGACTGGAAATGGCATGTTCAGGCACTGTCGCGTTGCGAAAAATAATGTTGCGATGGTGTTTGCCTTGAGCAGGTAGGCCTGGAGAAAATTCGTATCCAATGAGCGTTGTCAGTTTTCCAGGTGCATTGTATTGATTGGCTAAATCCACATATCTAGCCCAATCGATTTTGGCATTTCTTTGACAGCGCTCCAGACTCCCGTCGCCAAATCTGCAGGTAGGAAACGCTCCTGGTTTTGGTGGATTGCGAACCTTTTGCTGGTACACCCCCGCAGGTAGAGAGGGATCCCCTGGAGTGGCATCGCCCCGAATACGGTCAACCAGTAACTTGAAAATCATTGGGTTCGGTTCGTTTGCCAGCCAACAAGCTGCACGCTCGATTAATGAAAGTCCAGAATCCTGACAGTGCGTGCGGGTACCGAAGCCTTCGGCATGATCAGTGATCGCAACAAAATCTAAAGGACGGCTTAGCTGCATTTTTTCGCCGCCTGCACTCGCAAGCGCTTTTCCGCTTGCGAAGCGGTATGCGTCTTCTACACCTAGGGTATTGCCGAACAAGGTGGCATCGAAACTTTCTCGAGTATGGATATGCAGTTCGCCCCAATATAAATTTTTATTGGAATTAGGGGCAGGTTGATAAGAGGGGCTTTGTCTACTTGGCAAGTTCAACCGACTGTTGTCTTGCAGGGCATAATCTCTAGCGGCGGTATCGGGGCCATGTTTATCGGCCGATGCCTGCAAAGGTAATAGTACTTTTACCGTTATGTAACCCAAACCCAGAAAGAGTATGACGAACATGCTTACCGCTATTTTTTTTAACATCATTCGCTCTCTTAGCGTTTTATGGTGCCGCCCATCGTTTTGTAGCGTCGTCTACCCACCCTTGAGGGTTTGCCAGGGTCCAGTTTCTTCTGTTCTACACAGCTTCAGCCTGTGTACGACTTTAAGATAGGGTCTTACCGGTGTGGCGCAGGAATCATCTTCGGCCATATTTTTCGCAACGCTAGCGACATCTAGCCGTATTAGAATGCCATAGGCAGTGAATTTTCAATTGTCTTGTTTATTTACTCGCATCAATGGCTGCAAATCAGGGGCTGGTTGTGCTGGGGATGCATTTGCGTTTGGCGGCCTAAAGCCTATTTCTTCAAAACTGCCTGAGGAATTTTGGTGATCTGGCGTGGGCATCAGCAAAAAGATTGACCGAAAATGATTCGTAATGGCGCATTGTGGGTGGCTAAGCTGAAGCCGCAGACATGTCTTATTTACCGAAAATAAAAATAAGGAACGCTTCGCTATGCGCCATCTATTGAAAATTTCGCCTATTGCTTCCATGGCAGGCCTTGTCATGTATGGAAATCTTGTGGCCGCGCAAAGCCTTCAACTGGAAGAGATTGTTGTAACGGCTCAGAAGCGTGTCGAATCGGTGCAGAATGTTCCTGCTACGGTTAATGTCATAGACGGAGACACGCTCAAAGACTTCAATGCGTTTAGCTTTTTAGACCTCGAGGCGCTAACAGCCGGCCTGCAGATCGATAGTTTCACCGGTCGCAGTGGCCGCATGACACTGCGCGGTATCAACTACAACCCGAACTCCGCGGCCGAAGCAGCAGTGACCACCTACTGGAACCAAGCGATTGTCGATTCGAACGCTGTCTACCAGCAATTGTTCGACATACAACGCATTGAGGTATTGCGCGGTCCTCAAGGAACTCTCGCCGGCCGTACCTCCCCTGCCGGCGCTATCAATATTCATACCGCTAAGCCCAATCTTGATGAGGTCGAAGGCGAGGTACGAGCCACATTGACCGACAACGATGGCATCAACACCCAGTTGGCGGCGAGCCTGCCGTTGATTCCCGGGCGACTGGCTGTACGATTCGCTGGCGTGTTTGACGAAAATGATATGGACGAAACTGTCAATGTTCTGACGGGAGAGACCAGCGCAACTGAGACAACAGCGGGCCGTTTCAGCCTGAGTTGGTTGCCCACTGACAGTGTGAGTATCGACTTTGCAGCACAGTACCTAGAGCGCGATTTCGATGATCTTGGCGTGCTCAGTGGCGAGACTACGGGCGATCCGAAACTGGACCCGGAGGGCTTGTTGCCGCCCCTGAACTCCTATGATCGCAGTGATGCGCGGGTCGGGATCGATGGTGTATCTGACAACACGCAATCGGAGTATCTGAACACGTCATTGGTGATTAACTGGGACCTGGGTTCTCACTCGGTGACCTCGGTGACCGGCTATCATGAGACCGACTCCGTTAGGATATTTGACCAGGCGCAGGGCAGTTCGAATCCGGGTAACGTAGCCGAGCGAATAGCGGTAGATGATCGTACTGACCTGTCCCAAGAGTTGCGTTTCGCCAGTAACGAAGGCGAGCGCTGGGACTATATGCTAGGCCTCTACTATGAGGATTCGGATATCTTTTTCAGCCAGGACAATCTTCAGATTCCCCTTAGCCCCTTTGCGGGGGGCAGCACCATGTTGTTATTCCCAGCGGAGGCGGAGCGCTGGGGTCTGTTTACCCACAACCAGTTCTACTTAAGTGAAAAGTGGACCCTGCAGCTAGGTTTGCGTTATCAGGAAATTCAGGTTGATCGGGATATGTCATTGGTTGCAGGCCCAAGCGGCATCAGCGTTGCGCCTCCAGGATTTCTTCTGGAACAGGTTATCTCAGATGATAATCGGCGCTATGACGACGATTCCCTTACCGGTCAATTGGCACTTGAGTATACGCCTAGTGACGATCTCAACCTTTACGGCGTGGTGAGCACTGGTTGGCGACCTGGAGGCATCACGGTGACGGGATCGGCCTTACCTGAGGATGTCTTGTTGTTCGACGCCGAAGACAGCGTTTCGTATGAGTTGGGTTTTAAGAGCACCCTTGCGGATGGCGCAGTCCGACTCAACGGAGCCCTGTACTTACACCATTTTGATGACTACATTGCCCGTCAGAATGCACTCAATATTATTAATCCTGACGGAAGTATTGACCGCAGTGGGATCACCGCCAACGGCGATGCCGAGGTCTGGGGTGGCGAATTGGAGTTGTCGGCCAACCTTAGCGCGAACTGGTACCTGGGCGGCTCTCTAAGCTATACCGAAGGTGAATACGCCGGTGGAACTACGCTGCCCTGTAATGAGTTTGACGACAACGGCGTGCCAACTTTCCCCCCGGGCCAAGCCGTAGCCCAGTGTGACGAGAGTGGCAACCAGCTGGGCAGGACGCCCGAGTGGACAGCCAGCGTGAACACGGAATACCGTGTGGACTTTGGTGGCTTTGAAGGCTACGGGCGTGCTTTGTTTGCCTACACGGGCAATCAAACTGCGGAAGCAGCGTCGATTACGAATCCCGCGATTGATCTCGATGCTTACAGCACCCTCGATGCGTATTTGGGTGTTCGTACCAACCGATGGCATGTTGAAGTGTTTGCCCGCAACCTGCTGGATGAGGAAGCTCTCATTACGAGAACCAACAGTACGGCTGTTGTGCGGCGCCAACCGACGGGGTATGCCAACCATTGGCCTATTCCAGGTCGCCGCATTGGTCTGAGTGCCAGCTACCGTTGGTAATACGGTGGCCTGTCGATTTGGACAATTGCCGGTCCATAGGCGCCATATCAGAGACGACAAAAAACCCCAATCAAAGGGTTAAGAGGGATATGAATCAGGGCCTGGCAGACTGGCGTTGAGCCTCGTATTTCTGAGCTTTCCTAGTTGCAGATGAGCGATTAGCTCAGAGCGATAAAACCTTCTTGCGGCTCTTTGCCATAAGGCAGGATTACTGTCGTCGAACTTTGGACGCTCTAAATACTATGGGGTGGCTTGGCTGATTGGGGTCAAAGGCAATGCCATGTTGTTTGAGCCAGGTTTCCAATTCATGTCGGGGGACAGTTTCTGCCCTGTCTATGTATAGCATCACCCGTTGATACATCCATTGGCTGTATGGTGCGCAGAGACGTGTGCCAACTGCCGAACCAATACCGTAGCTGGTTTTACCAATAAAACGAGGCAATATTTCGGCCTTGCTATTCTTTGACAGCCAGTCAGCAGTCTGCGCCATGACCTTTTTAAGGTAGGGGAGCTGGTCGCGTCCTTGCCACTGCAATATTGGTATCAGTGTGGCAGGAACCTCGTCATCGGGTAACCAGTCGCCTGTTGTTGCCGGTGTTACAGTCATTCTCGTTAGCCAGTTCTGCAAATGCTGTCTTGATTTAATCAGGTGCTCTTTGGGAAATGGGTCTGAGGCAAGATGTGCATGCAGTGGACCATAAAGGGAAAAGTCACCATGGCAAGCTCGCCCACCCAGTAAGTAATCATGCAGAGAGAAGTGCGCATTTAGCTGATCTAGGAGCTGTGTAGTCCACTTCTCAATAGCTGGGATGTTTGTAGGGTTGATGCCCAACATCTGCCGGGGTACTACGCCAAATTTAAGTGCATTTTTTATACCGCCCATCCAGCGTATCGGTTTGGGCCAATGTGGTGTCCGACTTTGACCGAAGGCCTTGAGTATGTGGGGCAAGTTATATCGTTTGAAGTTCCAGCGATAGTGCATGGCCGGGAATACCAGCCAGTCGTCACCCAACAGCTCAAATAGCGCAGAAACCACCTGTTGTTTTAATCCTGGTGGTGTTACGGGCACATCCTGGTGAAGAGACTCCAGGGCATCGATAATAACGCTGCTGTCCTGAATATAACCTGTATTCGAGCCGTAGAGCACAGGTATCACGCGCCAGCCACCGGTGGCCGGCTTTATGACAGTCTCGGCGATTTTGTTGTTAACCCTAATGAGATCAAAGGGCAGAGCCTTGTAGCGCAGGTAGGATTGAACTTTCGCGGTGTAGTAAGAAACGGGGGATCCATAGAGTCGATAGCGGAACAAGCTCTGATTTTTTTCGCTCACGGCTAAACCTTATTTATGGAATTTAATCGCTGTGTAATGGCGAGGTCGGCGTTTCAGCCGCTTGGCTCTGTGCCAAAGCTTTAGCGCAAAGCCAAAAGTGTAAAGAGCCCCATAGACCCACCGTTGTGAAATAAGCAAGTGCGATACCCAAAGCATCATCGCCATAGCGGGGTGTCAGGAAATCACTGATAATACCCACCAGTAGTGGACCTAAGCCTAAACCTATTAGATTAATGAACAGCATCTTAATAGCCGCGGAAACCGCCCGCATATTGACGGGTGCGAGTGTTTGTATCATGGCGAGGGTGGGACCCAAGGCGTAGTTGCCGGCGAACCCGGGAATGATAAACAGTATTATCGCGGTGGTTAGGTCTTCGGCTAGCAGCCCCATGATGAAAAAGGGGATGGTAGCGAAGGGCACTAAGGCTAGCATACGCATGCCGTGTTGAAATCCGCGTGTTGCCAGCCGATCAAATAGCTTGCCCGCGGCTAAGGCGCCAATGGCGCTTGATATGCCAAATAGGCCCGCCATCAGTAAGCCCGTCTGAGACTGGCTGAGATCGTGTTGCCTACTAAAGAAAGTTGGTAGCCACTGCGTTAAACCGTAGCCCATTAGTCCCGCGACAATTGAGCCGGCTATTAAGTGACGCATA
>Ga0213863_10002207_pt1 | contig 13921 bp, 11 predicted proteins | sample PICome_8_FD_160128 | JGI IMG/M metagenome (GOLD analysis project Ga0213863, IMG submission 160128) | Coastal seawater microbial communities near Pivers Island, North Carolina, United States - PICO497 | ecosystem: Environmental > Aquatic > Marine > Coastal | place: USA: North Carolina... | reverse complement strand
CATCGCTCAATAAAGGAGGATTGTAGTCATCGAACGCGGAAACATTTTTGAACCGCTCCGCGAGATTTCCGGTTGTCGAGATAAAAGTCGCGTTGACTTGTTCGGCGAGTTCCTTGGACGTTTTCGAAACCATGCTACTCGACTGCGCGGTAAAGTTTGAGACGAGAAGTTCCGCGTCCATTCGAGCTTTGTCCATCATTTGCTTTGTTCGTTCGTTTAGTCCTTGCAACTCGGTCGATGAAAACGTGATGTCGTTCAACTGTACGGATCCAAACGACGGCGTCGTTTCGAACAATTCAAGATCTATCCCTGGATTCAAAAGGAGTTTAGCCTCCTCTAGGAAAGGTTGGACCGTGGAATCGTACCACTTAAAAAACTCTCCGATTTCTTCCATTTCCTCGTCGTAAACAGCTTTGATAACGTCCACTTTACTTATCGTTGACGCGGCGACTTCTCGGTACATGTCATTCGCTGCGCTCGCGGTTTCCAAGAGAAGTTGAGAGGTCTCTTCCATCGACGCAGACGCTTTTGAGGCAAATGAATCAGTCATATTGGAAATGTTTGCAAAGGATGCATTCATATAGACATCAATGGAACCCACAGAAACCGCGGTGAGCTCCGGCATTACGAATCGGGTCGTCTGCAAAAAGTCTGCAGTTTTATTCGCCATGTACGATTGGTCGTATTCTCGTCTCTCTTCTAGTACATGCAAAACGTTCTTCACCGATAACTCTGCCGAGGTTGCGTACCGTCCATTTGCACTCTCTAAATCGCTCGCGAGCTGCTCAGTCTCCTCTTCGTTTATGTCCAGTCTTCGTTTCATGACGTTTCCTAAAGTCGCGTCGTTACCTTCCTCGGTAAGAGAGGAGGGAACACACATCCTCGCGTTCAACACCGCATTTACCGCATCCACGTACACTTTATCCACATCGATAGTGTTATCATCATCGAGTTTATTCTTAGCATAAAAAAGCTTCTGCGAACGCAACGTCGCCGCCAACATTTCCATCTCTCTCTCGGCTTCCCCCGTCGCGTTTGCCAACCGATCGACCGCGTCATCGTTCTCTCTTCTCGCCGTTCGCGCGCGCTCCTCTTCTCTCTCAATCTCACGCGCCAACGTCTTCTCGCACCCTCGGTAAGTTCTCTCCACGCATCTCTCGTGTCGTACTTTCTGCTCGTGCGCTTCTCTCGCCAACCGCTCCCACGCGAACGCGACTCGATCGAAAGACGACGAGATATCATCCGTCCTCGCCTTCAAAGATGTCAAAGTCGTCGAATATTTTGCGACCGTTTCGCACACCGATAACGACCCGAACCACAAAAGAATCACGGAAACGATCGATAAGGAGAGTTTCGCTTTCGCCGAGCGCGTTCGCTCTTCTTTATCGACGATGGCCTTGTTCTTCTTTTCTTCTTCTTCTTCTTCCTCGAAGTCTTTTACGTCGTCGTCCTCCTCGTCTTTATTTTTGGTCAACGACAAAGAAGGCGTTTTGAACATTTTCTCTCTCTCTCTCTCTCGAAAAGGAGAAACAAAAAGAAGTTGCAGTCTCCCGGCGGCAGCGCTACTACTACTACTACTCTCCGCCAAAGAGTTTCATAAAACGACGAACGGTTCGAGTATACGAACGAGACGAGTGGTTCGCGTTCGCTTTGTTTCGCGATATAAATGAGATATAAATTCGCATGTGTCACATGTGTCAAAAATAACTCAACTCCCCATTGGGGAATAAAAAACATTCAAAGAACACACGTTTGCGTCAGAGAATATGTCGTCGCAAAAACAATCCTACCCGCGCGTGGGCGTTGGCGTCGTCTTATTCTGCGTACAAACTGGCGAAATACTCGTCGGGAAACGAAAAGGGTCTCACGGTTCCGGCCAGTGGGCGTTACCCGGCGGCGCGTTGGAGTGGAAAGAAACGTCCTCGTCGTGCGCGAAACGAGAACTGCGCGAGGAAACCGGGATAGATTTAAACGAGGTTTGGCACGAGGAAGTGCACGACTCCCTCGACGACACCTCAGAAATCGGCGACGACAAGTGTTCTTTCCACACCTGCGAATCCATCATCGACGACAACAATCACTGGATAACACTCTTTCGCCTTTTCTTCGTGAACGAGAGCGACGTGAAAGGGAAAGAGAAAACGATGGAAAAGAACAAGTGCGAGGGATGGATTTGGCGACGTCCGGAGGACATTCAAGAGCCGATGTTTACGCCGCTCAGGAAACTGATAACGAGCGGGAAGTTGTTTCAGGTTTTGGGTTTTGGATGATATATAATACAACTGTACTTTACTTCTTAGATGATACACAACGCGCGTAAACATCATCCGTATCAAAGGCATACCACCCAAACGTTTGTTTTTCGGGAAAAAAGCAGAGACGAATTTCAAAAGTTTCCTCATTTTGAAAGCTACGTAACGCTATTTACCCCGCGTGCGCTCCTCTGCGAAAGCGCCTAAAACGGCTCCTCAAAAGAGAGAGAGAGAGAGCGAGAGAGAGCGTGTATCATCATCCCGTCTCTTTCTCGTCGTTACTTTACGTATAAAACATTCATCACACGAAAGGAAAAACAAGAGAGTAAAATGCCGAAGGAAAAGAAAATCATCGGGACCGGAGTGAAGCAAAAAGCGCTCACCGCGGAGGAGAAGAAACGGAAAGAGGAGAAAGAAAAGCGCGAAAAGGAGCGAGAACGGAAAGAACGGAAAGCCCGCGACGCGGTGGATCGAACGTTTGGCTTGAAGAACAAGAACGTGAGCTCGAAAGTGCAAACGCAAATCGCTCGATATGTCGCCCAGGCGCCGAGTCACCTGACGCCCGAGGCGAGACGAGCGCAAGCGGAAGCGAGAGCGAGGGAGAAGAAGAAAACGAAAGAAGCGGAGATGCAAGCGAAGCGCGAGTTGGACGTGCTGATGGGAGTTATCAGCGACGTTTCTCTGAAGAGAGAGGACGAAGAGGAGGACGAGGAGGATTCGCCGAAATCGAAGCAAGAGTTGGACGCGCGCGAGGAAGAGAAGCGAAGGAAAATCGAAGAGAAGCAAAGACTTCTGAAAGAGTTGGAGAGGAAGCAGGCGGAGATGCAACGACAAGAAATCATGTCGTCGTCCGGGGTGAAACTGAAACCAGGCGACGAAGGGTACGACCCTTACGAGGATTACCCGGACGAAAATATCCTAGGCGGAGACTTCGAGGACGAGGAGGAAAGAGAACGTCTGTTTAAGCGTTTAACGAAGGCTGTGTGCGGCATCGGAAAGAAAGGCGAGGTCCGCGACGCCGTCGGCGAGATTCTAAAAACCATCGAAGACGACGACGACGAGGACAACGACGACGACGCGTGATGGGGAGAACGAGGAGAGAGGGAACGCGTATTTAGACGTAGAAGTATAGAGATAGCAGTGATCATCGAGCGTATCATCAATTCATCGTAAACGCACACGACCCACGACCAAACAAGTCCAAGAAGGAAAAAGCGCCACTTTCCACCACCCATCCAAACATCCTCCAAACATATATGGGTCGCGCGTTCTTCTCCATGACCTCCAACAACAACAACACCACTCCAATCCTCGATCACAACGGGGAGAAGCTCAAAGATGACGGCACGAGTACCGGTGTACGCAACGCCTCCTCGTTCTCCGATATCGTCCATAACATATCCACTTCGAAACAATTTCCCCAACTGAAAGCTCTCTTCTTCGTCACCGCGTGGGCGATAGCCTCGTCGTCGTTGATTTTCCTGAACAAACACCTGATGTCCGAGGCGGACTTCCACTACCCGATGATTTTGTGCAGCATGGGAGTGGCCGCGTCGTGGACGATATCGGTCGGTTTGATTTCCTTGGGAATTTCGACTGTCTCGACGAAGAAAGGACAGACGCAAATAACCGCGAGATGGTACGCCACGCATATTTTACCGATTGGAATGTTCGCGGCGTTGAGTTTAGGATTTGGGAATTACGTGTACTTATATTTGTCCGTGTCGTTTATTCAGATGTTGAAAGCGTGCGTGCCGGCGGTGACGTTGTTCGTGATGTTTTGCGCCGGGTTGGAACGGTTGGACGCGAAGGTTTTGCTCGGGGTGGCGGTGTTGACGATTGGAACGACGTTGAGCGCGTACGGGGAAATTGACTTTAAATGGATTGGAGTGGTGATGATGGTTACGAGTGAGTTTTGCGAGGCGATTAGAATGGCGGTGCTGCAATATCTGTTGGGGAATTTGAAGTTCGAATTGATCGAAGGATTGTATTGGTTCTCTCCGGCGAGTTTGGCGTGTTTGTTTATCGGGATCATGTGGTTAGAGATGCCGGCATTTGTGCGTGAAAATGGTGTTGGGAAAATTATGGAGTCGCCAAGTTTGTATATCTGCGCCGCGTTGCTTGGTTTTTTGGTGAACTATTTGACGTTAGGCGTGATTAAATCAACCAGCGGCTTGACGTTCAAAGTTTTAGGCCAGGCGAAGAACACGGCGGTGATATTGATTTCCGTGATGGTGTTCGGGTCGCAAGTAACGAGTTTACAAATCGTTGGATATACGATTAGCATGGCTGGCTTTTACGTCTACCAAATGGCCAAGATGGAACAACAAAAAGCGCTGGAGAGTGCAAACTTGGAGATGAGAAGCTCGAGCGAGCAATAGCGCGAAATGTGTTGTAATTTTTAATATTAGAGTGTACGTGTTGGTATATATAGAAAGGAAAGAATTCAGATTAATTTTAACCTCTATTCGGTGCGCCTTGCGCCCCCTGGCGTCTTTGCATTTCCTGTTGTTGCGCTTGCTGCTGCGCCAACAGCAACTCGTAGTTCTTATTTTCCGCGATGCTCGCGCCTTTGCTGATTATTTTATCAACCAACCCGTACTCGATGGCTTTCTCCGGCGTGAAATACTTTGTTCGACTCATGTCTTTCGCAATCGTTTCCTTATCTTTCCCAGTAAACGCTTGCATGAAACCAAAGTAATAGTTCTCGCACACGTCGACTTCGTTCGCTCTGACTTGCACGTCCGTGGACGTGTTAAACATTCTATTCAACCTGGGCGGCGCCGTCGCAATCTGCGCGTTTGGCAATGCCCATCGGCACCCCTTATCCCCCGCCGCTAAAATTAACGCCGCGTTCCCGTACGTCTTCCCTACCGCAACCGTGTGAATCTTCGGCTTGATATATCGCATAGTATCGATAATCGCGTACGCCTCGTTGTCCACGCCAACGACTTCGTCTCGACCATCCTTATCCTTTCCCATCGACCCCGCGCTATGAATGTACAAATACGCCGGCTTCTCCGCTTGTTCGTACCCTAAATATAACAACTCCGCAACCACCAACTCCGTCACCGCTGGCACCAAGGACATACCAATGTAACAAATTCTCGCGTTTAACAACAAACTGGGCAAATCCGGCGGCGCCACGGCGCCGGCGGGCGCCATCCCTCCCGCCATCATCGTCGCCCCGGACATATTCCCACTCTCCGGAGGATTCGCGTCCGATGGAAACTGATCGCGATAGCTCATCCTCGCCGAAATCGTATCCGTCGAAACCAAGCTTTTCGCTTGCGCGTTTCTCGTTTGCTCCGGCGTCAACCCGAACAAACGAATTTGGCTCTCCGTCAACCCTTTCAAGGATGCTTTTCGTTCCATGTCCGCCTGTTTTACCGCGGCGGCTTTTTCCGGCGTCCAGAGTTCATCGTGTCCAAAGTTTAATAACCCGGACGCTTTAATACTGCTCGTCTCGTTCGTCTGTCGTTTATTTCTTCTGTTGTTTCTTCTGTTCTCGTTCCTCGCGACGGCACATCTCCTCGTAAAATTTGCCCCAATCGTCCTCCTCGAGGAAATCGACGTCTCCCCGGCGCTCAAATCGTTGCTCAAAAAAGCCGTGCGCATTCTTCAACAACAAGTTCTTTCGTATTTAATAAATCTCCTCCTCTTTTCGAAGATGAACGATACTCAATTCGCGAAAGCACAAAAACGTTCTTTTCGCGAGTACTTTTTTCCGTTCAAAAGTGCGCTCTCACCTTCGCAACGATACGCGCGAGAAAGAAAGAAGAGCGTTTTTACGCGTAATAAGTCGCGTGTGTGGATTCGGTTGAAGAAAATTTTGCTTCTTTTTTATGAAGCCTTTGGACGAGGCGGAGAGGAGGTCAAATTTTTTTTAGGAAGAGACGAAAAAAGTTCAAAATCTGATGAAAAACGACAGAACCAACGCCTCCCATGGCGACACCATCATCATCATCGTCCGGAAGGGCCGCTTTGTTGCGTACTCCTGATAAAAAAAAAGAAACCAAATCTCGAAACGCGTGGGGAAAACCACCCAAAAGCATTTATCATCCCGGAAGGAGAAGGCGTTTTTTGACGTCGTCGAGGAGGATCGGTGTTGGTTTTTCTTCTTCCTCGGGAGACGAGGACGACGAAAACGTGAGAACTTCATCGTCGTCGTCGTCGTCGTTCGTGAAGTTGACGTGTCCGATATGCACGCGAAGAGTTTTAGAGGAGAGGGCTAAAGACGTGTGCTGCGGGAAAACGTGGACGATTGAACGAAAGAACGCGTACGAGTACACAGATTTAGAGATTTCGAGAAACGCGAACTCGTTTCGAGAGGCAAAGCTAAGCGGAACGTCTCTGTTCGAAACGCCGATTGTGAGCAACGCCTACGAAAGGGGCTGGCGAGATTCCTTCGCCTGGGCTGGGTTTCCCGGGAAGGAGAAGGAGTTTGACGTCGCGATGCGGTTCGTCAAAGAGAATACTAATCAAAGACAACAACAAAATCAAAAGCAGCAACTTGGAGAAGTCGTTTTAGATGTTTCGTGCGGATCTGGTTTGTTCGCGAGAAAGTTTGTCGATTCGAAGGCGTTCGCGAGAGTCGTCGCGAGCGACTTTTCGGAGAACATGTTGATAGAAGCGAGTCAGTTTGCGCGAGAGGAAAACATTGATGCAAACGTGATCACGTTTGTACGCGCGGATGTTGGACGCTTACCTTTTGAGACGGGTAGCGTAGATGTTGTGCACGCCGGTGCAGCTCTGCATTGCTGGCCTTCGCCGACGCAAGCCGTGGCTGAAATTTCGAGAGTATTGAAACCGGGCGGCACTTTCGTAGCCTCTACGTTTCTCGATCCGAGCGCGAACTTGAACAACGACGATTTGACGAAACCGTTTTCGGATTTCTTCAGGGACGCTAAATTAGGTACCGGAGGCGCGTTTAATCGGTTTTGGACGGAACAAGAGCTCAAAGATTTATGCCAAATGGTTGGCTTGGAAGATTTCAAACGCGAACGCGAGCGACAATACATTCTCTTCGCCGTGAAAAAGAACTCGGTGAGGTGCGAAGACGACGACGAAGTCGAGGAGTGTGATATCGTTTTATCCATGGACGAGAAAGGGCAATAAAGCTTCATAGTGCACGTATAATAGTAATACTCAACGCAACGCTGTAAATTATTTTTATTATGTATTTGTGGGTTACCACCAACTCTACTACGTTTATTACTTCGTTTTACGCTTCGACGACGTGTTCTTGTAACTCTTCATGTAAAAGTTACCGAACAAAACCAACATGTTCGCCATGACGAACATTTGCGAATACGGTAAAATCTTCAAGCACTTCGTGTACAACAAAACGTAAACCGCGTGGCAAAACACCACCATGAACTGTAACAATTGAAGTTGCGTGATGTACCTCTTCCACGGCACCGCTACACCCATCAACGCCATGGCGTAATACGAATACATCACCACGTGAATGAACGAGTTGCACAAAGCGCCAAAGTACATGTCCACGCACGGCGCCTGGTTAATCGTCCAGCACACCATCCACCACGCCCACACCAACAGCACGTGATGATACACGTGCAAAAACGACACTTGCTTTTCTTTCTTTCTCAAAATCATCCACACCGTATCCAACAACTCCAAATATTTGTTGTTGTAATGCAACCAAACCCCCAACGCGACGCCGAACGTTCGCGTATCGTTCCATCGACACGTTTCCCCCCAAACCTTGAAATTATTCGTCTTGATTTCACTCACGAACAAATAACACACGTACACGTTAAATAACGTCTGATACACGTTATACACCAACATCAACGCTTTCGGATTAAACGGCTCGGCGCGCTTTCGCATGATTTTCGGGCCAACGAAAACCATCGTCAAATACAACAAAGACGCAATCAACGGCGCTTCAAACGATAACCCATCGATCCATTTCAACGCGGATATTTTCGTCCCGTTTCTGTTCAAACTCGCATTACGAGTCGTCCTTAACACGTACGAGTAAAGCTGGTGAAAATACACGCCAAAGCATGCCAACGCGATGAAGACGCCCGTTTTCGTCGTCGAATCTTTTCCCATTTTATTCTGTCGTTTTACCCAAAAGTGTTCTCAAATGGAGTGATTGTTGCGTGTTAAATATAATAAATAAGGGCTCGTTTTCCGTACGTTTCCGCTCGTTTAAGCGAATGCCTTCTCTTTCGTGTCGCGCGTTGGTCGAAATCGCTCCTCTTTCCGAGCTTTTGTTCTCGTCAAAAGTCCTCCTCAGTAAAGAGTTTTGACGAGAGTTTTGAGAGAAAAATTCTGGCGACGAGACTTCCCCAAAAGAGGAGTTTTGGATAAAGAAAATATCCATCCCCAGAAATACGACTTTTCATTAAAAGCAAAGACGATGACGACGACGACGACGATGCGGTCGGTGCCGTTAGGGTTACCACCTGGCGTGACTCAGCGAAACGTTCAACAGCAGCGGCGCCTTTGTTCTTCTTTTGGAAGAAGAAGAAGAAGAACATCTTTTCATCATCCAAAGAAGCGTATCTCCTTTTCGATTGGAGCGACGACGGAGACGACGGAGACATCATCATTTTCTTCGTCGAAGACAGAAGAAGAGGCGTGGAATGAAGACGATATCGATAACATCGCGTTCGTGGATTTAGCGAAGGAAGAATCGACGGCCATCTCGAACAAATCCGGCGCCGGGGCAACCATGGCGGCACCGGACTGGATGACGCAATTGAACAGACTGTGGGGAGGCGCGAGTGAGATTCCAGTCGCGGATGCCAAGTTGGACGACATCACCGGATTATTAGGTGGTGGTCTGTTTCAACCGTTGTTTAAGTGGATGAAAGAGGCGGGATCGGTGTATTTGTTGCCAACTGGGCCGATTACTTCGTACGTGGTTATTAGCGACCCGGCGTGCGTGAAGCACGTGTTGTTTAACTACGGATCGAAGTATATTAAAGGGACGATTGCCGAAGCTGGGGAGTTTTTGTTCGGAAAAGGCGTCGCGTTGCAAGAGTTAGAACCTTGGAAGATGCGAAGGAAAGCAGTGGCGCCAGCTTTGCACAGGGCATACGTGGAAGCGATGGTCGATCGGACGTTTGGGCAGTGTGCGAATAAAATGGTGGAGACGATGGAAAAGACAAACGGGGGGAAGAGCATTAACATTGAGAGCAAATTCTCGCAAGCCGCGTTAGATATTATTGGCATTTCCGTGTTCAACTATGATTTTAACGCGTTGGAGACAGCGGCGCCGGTGATTCAGGCGACGTATACGGCGTTGAAAGAAGTGGAAACGAGGTCGATGGATTTGTTGCCGACGTGGCGATTGCCGGAGGAGTTTTTGAGAGCGGTATCACCAAGACAAAAAGCGGCGCAAGACGCCGTGGTGATTATTAGAGATGTCACGACACGGTTAGTGGAAGAGTGTAAGAAGATGGTCGAGGAAGAGGAAAAAGTGGGCGGCGCCGAGGCGTGGGCGAGAGATTACTTGAACGAGAGCAATCCGAGCGTCTTGAGATATTTGATCGCAGCGAGAGAGGAAGTGTCTTCGACACAATTGAGAGACGATTTGTTGTCGTTGTTAGTGGCTGGACACGAAACTACCGCGAGCGTTTTGACTTGGGGTACGTACGAGTTGTTGAAACCGGAAAACGCGGAACAGTTGCGAATTTTGAGGCAAGAGTTGGACGAAGTTTTAGGAACGAAACCGTATCCGGATTTCAACGACTTGATGAAGATGCCATATTTAGAGAGATGTTTCCACGAAGCCATGCGATTATATCCACAACCGCCGGTGTACACTCGACGCGCGGTGGTTGAGGATGAGTTGCCGTTGAACGGGTTAACCATCCCAAGAAACCAGGACATTTTGGTCTCCATTTTTAACTTGCACCGAGACCCGAAGAATTGGGGCGAGAGTTCGTTAGAGTTTGAACCGATGCGTTTTGGCCCATTAAACCGAGGTCAACCGAGCGAGTTAAACACGGAGTACAGGTATGTTCCCTTCAGTGCTGGACCGAGAAGATGCCCGGGCGATAAGTTTGCGGTTTTGGAAGGCGTGGCGATTTGGGCCACCATGTTACGACGACTCGATTTGTCGTTGGTGGAAGGTCACAAGGTTGAAATGACGTCCGGAGCGACTATTCATACTCGAAACGGGTTGTTATGCGACGTAACCGTGCGGGAAATGCGAACGGTAAACGATGATGATAAGATGGATTGGGATAGTTTAAGACCGACGAAGACGAAACCGGGCGACGAGAAGTACTGGTTGCCCGAGAGAGCAGCAGCCGGTGGAGGTAAATGCCCGGTTCCGCACTAAAATACTAGAATGATATTGTAAAGAGAAGCGCACACATTGTTTATACACTGTATGGTACCTGGTACCTCGAGAAGGTATATTATTATCCGATACGAAGCGATACGATTGTTCTTTTTATTACAAGCTCTCAATTCCTCGTACATTTTTCTTCTAAAAGTTTCTATGAAATTTTAATGTGTGTTCTCTCTCTGTTCTCTCATCCTCTAGTTTATTCCTCTTCCTCCTCTTCGTCGTCACCGCCACCCGCGGCAGCCGCTTTTTGCGCCATGCGTCGTCTCTTCACGCGGCCCGGTCTGCCACCACCCAACGGTGAGTTCAACGCAAAGTCGATGTGCTTTTGTGTCTCGACGCGAACCAAAAACGACGGCACGTTGACGATTTGCTTACCAACTCTGATGTGTCTTTGTTTGATCAAGATACGGGCGTGGTGCACCGACTTGGCCAAACCGAGCTTAAATACCAAAGTTTGCAATCTTCTCTCCAAGAACTCCTCCGCGTTCAACGCCAACACGTAATCCAAAGATTCCTTATCCGCTTCTAACAAACCGTACGTTCGCATTCTCTTCAAAATAGCGTTACCTTCGAAGATTCTCTTAGGATCGTCTTCGTCCAAGGTGAGCAAAACTCTCGCAGCGTTGCGCAATTTGTTCAACGCAAACTGGACTCTCCATAACTCTCTCTTGTTACGGAGGCCGTATTCACCGACAGTCTTCAACTCGGCGTCGAGACGGACTTTTTCGAAAGGACGTCTCGGCTTGGAGAAAGTCTTCGAGTCTGTGAAAGAAGTAAAAAAGGTTGAGGAGATGAGAGGTGAGTGAAACGATGATGATGATAAAACGATGCGATGACGATACTAATAACGACGACAACGCGGCAAGCGATCCTCGCGAAATCGAGATGCTCGAACGGTCGATTCGTACGCAAAGAGAGACAAAAGCGCCGTTCGAGCTCAGATGCTTCCTCCAATCGCCTTTCTCCCACCCACAAAAGCCCTCAAGCGTAAAATGAGAATCGACCAACGCGCGCGCAAAAGCCACTCGCGCTCGACGCAAACGAGATAAAGGAAGACGCAACGCGCTCGATCGAACGCAGAAACATTCAAACCGAACATTTCCGTTTCTTTTCATCCAACATCTCGTTCGCATCGCGGTCTTTCTCGCGCGTTTGCCCACTTTCTCACGCCCTCAAATCAATTCGAGAGAGGCGAAAGAGAGACCCAAAAGCGCGCAACCAAAACAAAATCGTTCTCGACGATCAAAGACCCATCGCGAACGTTCTTCGCCTCGTTCGACGCGACGCTCAAAAAGTACGAAATACGAGAACTCTTTACTCACAGTTTCTGAAAACCTTTGCGGACGGCATCGTTTATTACGTCGTGTGTATATTTACGCGCACAATGAGGAAGAGAGATGTGTTTTTTGTCTCAAGATGGCTTCTTCGTGGTTTTTTGGTTTTTTTGGTTCATGCACAGAACAGAAATACACGCACTCTTCGATGGGTTGTGCTTGTTTCAGGTTCTAAAAGCCGTGCGTGTTGTTCGCGCAAAACGCTTCATTTTTGGAAAAAAGAAAAAAGAAAAAAACCAAACGCACATGCCAAATTTACGTCTGGCGGAAGAGCTCGCGCGGCGCGTGGAAGAGGAGGAAGAGGAGGAGGAAAAGACCGCGAAGAAAAAAGAGAGACGACTGGAATCGCGCGTCCTCGAACCGCTTCTCGAGACGTACGAGAAGCGAGAGACGTCGCAGTTTTTTTTGACCAACTTTAGTAAAAGCGGTGTCGGTCAAAGCAAAGGAGGCGACGAGGAGGAGGAGGAGCGAAAAGACGACGTAAACGATGACGATGAAAGAGGAGAAGAAAAAGATGACGACGACGACGACGATGAAAAGATGCGGCGGTTGTTTGCGCACGGCGTGAGTGATGCGCACGAGTACGCGCTGCAGAGCACGGTGGAGGAAGAAGAAGAAAAGGAGGAGAAGGAGACGAAGGAGGAAACCTTTGAGGACGACGACGACGCTAATAATAGAAGCAAAACGGACGAAGATATCATCTCGATCGTTTGGTTCAAGGAAGAAGAAAAGGGCGAGGAGGAGAACAGCGTCGTCGCGAAAATTGTGCACGAAAGATTTAAGGAGTACGTGACGGTTCACGACCCGTATCTCCGCGACGACGGGCTTTTACTCTCTTACGTTGACTTGGAGAACGAGAAGCGAGTGGACGCGTACGCGTTCGATCGAGCGGATGGTTTTGGGACGTTTCGTAAGACGAGAGTGATTTTCTTTACGGTTGAGCGTAAAGAAAATGGGAGTGATAGCGAGGATTTAGAAAGAGAAGATGGAAGAGAAGATGATGATGATGATGGGGAGATATCGTTTACGATTCGAAAAATTGAAGAGACGTTTCGAAACTGCGGCATAGAAGAGGAAGACGGCGGTTACGGACGAGACATGCGCATTGAACGGGCAACTTTCGACTCGAGAACAAATGCTGCCGTGTTTGAATTCCTTCCGAAGGGCACGTCTCTGTTTGGTGAAACAAAAACGTGGCGGAAGAACGAAAAGAAGGAGGACGATTGTACGAACCCGGGCGCTACCGTTAAAGAAGGACAAAGCGAAGAAGAGAATGAAAAAGAAGAAGTAAACGAGGACGAAGAAACAACGGAGTTTATTCGAAAAAGACTTCCATTTTGTGTGTCATCGTTCGAAGAATTTGGCGAGCGCGCCAACCGCGAAGCGTATTCGTCCGCTCGAAAAGCGCTCGGAGATTTTTTTAGCAGCGACGCGATCTCGAAGAAACGTAAAAACAGAAAGTGCGATACGGTTGTACAAAAACCCAGCGTAAGCGAAAGCGGCGTTACAACCGAGGAAATATTAGATGATAAGTCGCGACAAGAAGATAATAACGAAAAGGAGGAAATGTTTACTGAACTCGAACAGGAGGCGCTCCGACTCGAGCTCGAAACCGCTTCCCGACGCGTCGCGGAGAACTCCCGCGCCGTCCTCGCTCAAATCGACGCCAACAAGAAGCACTTCCAACGCCACGTGCTCAAAGAACGCGCGGAATCTGCGCTCAGATCCATGCAAAAAGCGAAACTGTTGTTTGAAAAAACCAAAGTGGAAGAAGAAGCGCAGAGAGAAGAAGATCTCACCTCGAAAACGTCCGCGACGCTCGAAAACGGTGGAACTGGTTCGCAACAGCTCGCCGACCTCTCCGCGGCTTTTCGTCAAGCGCGCGTAAATTTTATCGCGCGTCAGCGTCGGTACGATCGCGCGAGAGCACTTTTCTCGAGCAACGGCGGTTCAAAGAAGGAAACCACCTTCTGTCGTTGAGGTCACGTGCGAAAAGTGTC
>Ga0213863_10002206_pt1 | contig 13926 bp, 18 predicted proteins | sample PICome_8_FD_160128 | JGI IMG/M metagenome (GOLD analysis project Ga0213863, IMG submission 160128) | Coastal seawater microbial communities near Pivers Island, North Carolina, United States - PICO497 | ecosystem: Environmental > Aquatic > Marine > Coastal | place: USA: North Carolina... | reverse complement strand
GTGAGATTTGCGTAGCACAGCGATCTTTGATACTGGCGTATGTGTCTGTGCTACGAGCAGTTTTTGTGTAAACTGGCTGGCGAAAGTTTTCGATTGCTTCTTTCAACATTATGCTGCTGCCTTGGCAATCAGTCCAGGAGCAGGATTAGTTGCAACTTGCATAAGCGCACCTTCGCCGTGGTATGGAAGATCCAATGTGCCGCCATCCATGATGTATACTTCACGTAAGAAGTTGCTCATGTTGCTGGGCGCACTCCAAGTAGCACCTGGATTTACATATGCGTTTTGCATCTTGGCCTTTGCATGCACAGTTGCACTTGAATTAAAGTACTTCTTGGCACTGCGAAGCACCTGCTTCATCCAATCACCACTGAGCTCTTGGCGTGTATCCAGTCTTGCAAGTTCGTACAATCCAATGTAACAACCTTGATCAACTTCTTCCTGTAGCGGAAATACAGAGACAATAGCATCCAGTATTTCTTCTAGTACGCCGCCACTTTGATCAAGTTCGATGCCTTTGTATGCATACTTGAAGTGGCTAAAGAAGTAATCATTTGACCCGCGCAAGTTAGCACTTTTTCTTGAACCTTTGTCCTGCAAGTCGATGCCTACAAAATCGAACTGGTCTTGCAGTGTACGAGCTTTGACGTTTTTGATATCGCGTGAGCCCAAACGATAACGTGTAAGAGCATTACGATGCAAGTCGCCTGGTGTAAGACGCTGCACACCTGTTTCGTTTAGCATCTCAAATGCATAACTTGGAAATGCAACATCATCTGTTTCTACAACTGTTGCAGGCACTTGTGTAAAGCCAAGCAATGCTGTAGCAATGCTACGCTGTTGACCGTCGTACAGTGTGGTGTAGTCTTGTCCTTCTACTTTACAAGCACTAGCAGGCGTGCAAAGCCTTGGATCGTAGTTTTTCATGATGTTGTGTATGTGCTTTGCGATAGCGGCACGTTGTACTTCATAATCCAAATACAGTGTATCAATTGCAACTCCGTTGCTACCAGTTGGGAAACTATGCCCATTGCCATCTACGCGGGCTCTGTATTGAATAATGTTTTCTTGAGTGACGCCGAATTCTGCTTCCAGCTGAATGCGGACTTCTTCCACTACGTCGGTGAACTTTTTTACTAAGCGTTCCATTTTTTCTCTCCATTAAAGGGTACAGTCAACTTTTTACTAACCTTTTGTTTGAGCTAGTGTAACAAAGTCTGCGATACGAAATTTCTCGAATTGGTTGTAGTGATCTCCTGCTTCAGTATACCTTGCTAGTATACGTTGCTTGTGAGAATTCTTTCCGTAACAAGCTAGTGCAACCGTGTGCAGTTTATTAGAAGGCACAAAGAAGTAGTCTAATGCTTGCTTAACATGGTTATAACAAGTAATACGCAATGCGCCAATTTTATTTTCTATACTGCTTATTGTAACAATATTTGTGTTAGGGTTGGTGCTAGTTGTTTTACTGTCTGAAAAGTCTGAAAAGTCGTATCCTTCCGCATCAACAAACTCGTACCCGCCTACTTTTGCAAGTGCAATTTCAGTAAGATGTTCCACATTGAATACCTTAGGATACTTGAGTGCTTGCCGACGGCTTGTTTCTGTGGGAAACATATCTGACAAGTGTTCGAAGATGACATTTTTTAAGAGAGTAGTGTTTTTGCACATTTTGTGTCTCCGTTTTACAATAAAACTGCTCCGGGTGCAATACCCTTTGCTCTAACTATACATATATTATAACACAATTAAAGGCTGTGTCGACCTTTTTTACAGTTGTTCGACTGCGTTTTCTTGCAAATCTACTATTACTACAACATGTCCGGGTTGCACATTATACACTGCACAAGCATTACTTGCATCCTCAAATGTAGCATAAAAATCCGACTGCTTTGTTGTGAAGTTTACGATAGCATACTGCATATTTTGCTCCTGTTTTCTAACTGTACATATATTATAACACATACATCCAAAAGGTCAACCGTTTTTTACAATTTGATCACAAAAAAAGCAGCGTTCCCGCTGCTTCTTTTCTTTAACTGGCTTTTTTCTTCTTCTTGCTGGTTGTTTTAGCAAGCACTTTTGCACTTCTACGTTCAGGTGCTAGTGCTGCTTGCTGTTCTGGCATTTCAATTGTGCCTGCTTTAGGATCCTGTGGCGGAATAGGATTCTTTTCAAGCTCTGCTTTAAGTGCATCATACACACCTTGTTGTGCTTGATGATCGTATGTGTATGTGCCAGTGTGCTTGAGTAGTACACGTTTGTCTACCCATACTTCGCCACCAAGGTCTCTCCAGTTTTCACAGAATGTCCAGTCTTCGCTATAGTAACGACCTTCACGAACGTCTGTGTCAAAGTATGTTTTCATGTATGGATTGAGTTCTTCGGGCAGTCCAATGTCATTGATAAACGGAATAACTGCTGGATGTGCATTGAGTTTTTCAAACACATGACGCTTGATCAACATAAAGCCTGTGCCTGTTTTGCTTACTTCTTGCAATTTGTCATTGTCTTCAGTTTTAGCACCGTCAAAACCGTTTACACACCATTTAACTGGCAGGCTTTTAAGGGGATACATTCCACCAATAACGTCTTTGTCGTGATGCAGTAGCAATAGTAGGTGCCATGGCTCCCATCCAATGTCAGCATCAATAAACATCAAGTGTGTACTGCTAGGATTGTTGAGAAACTTTGCCGTCATGGTATTTCTTGCACGACTAATCAAACTTTCATTTGTGAGTGTTTCCACTGTCCAATCCAGTCCAAGCTGTCTTGCAGTGTTGCTCCATCGGATATAACTCATAAATGTCGATTCAGTGAGTTGACCACCATAGCAAGGCATGCAAATATGCACTTTGGTTTCTCTAATCTTGTCAATGTTTACTTGAATCTTGTTAGGATCAACAGGTTCTGCCTGTGTTTCGGGCATTTGTGGCAATGCTTCTTCAGATTTGATTTCTTCAGCCATAGGTTCCTCGTGGGTTTAATTATATGGGTATTTAATAGAATTTATCTAGTGGTTAAAATTAACTTTGATCGCCAACTGTTACGCCAGAGCTGCGCAGACCTTTAACCAAGTTATTGAATACATCCACAAACACTGCCTTTTGACTTATTTTTTGATCAATCATTTTTTGAAAAGCAGTATCTTTGCTTAGGTATATTGACATAAACTTTTTGGCCATTGCAGGAGATACCATAACTTGCGAACCGTCATCGAACTTGATTGGGAAAGGTGTTTGATCTTTTCGCCCGGCAATGTTGTCTAGAACTCTCAGTGGACGACTCTGGAATACATATTCAACAATCAGCTCGTCTTCGGGCAAGTAATCTTCATTTGAGATATCAATCTCAACGTCTTTCTTGATTGGGCGGTTGCCCTTTTTGTCTTTGAAACGCTTGTACTGACCAAGTGCTTCGACCATTGCTTGCATTGCGCCGCTTTGGTAAATGTGATATTCAAGATTGTCGTAGTCGCCACTGTCTAGCATGTCTGCTAGTGTGCGTAGTTTGTTGCCAAGATTGCTTTTGAGGCTAGCTTCATCGTAGCTGCCCATTCCGCCACTTGGTAAAATACTAACTGAATCATCAGTTTTAATGATCTTTGCTTCTTGTTTTGGCTCTTCTACACTGCCCATTGGCATACTGACCATCTCTTTCTCTTCTCCAAGTACAGTGTTAAAAATTTCTACTGCTTTCTTGGCTACACTGTCGCTTGCTGCAGGATACAAACTGCTAACAAGATCAGCTTTGCTGTCATCGCTCATTGTAGGCCACTTAGCACGGATTTCTGTTGCACTGCTCATACCTGGACCAAAGCTCACTGTTGGCAAGTATGTCATAAAGCCATGTTTTGTCATTGGCTCTGGGTTACGTCTATTCAGGGGCTGCAAGTATCCGGCACTGCCGTCTTTCTTTACACTGCCAGGCAGTGGAGCCACACCTGAATCTTTATCTGATCTTACAAAAATAAGTTGTGTGTTTTCAGGATCATAATGCTGAGTAATTTCTTTGGCTTGGAATGGATTGCTGACCTGTATAAATCTATGCTTTGGAATGCCAGCAATCTGTGCCAGTTGCTGCTTTAGTCTAAACGGAAATGGTCTTGCGTTCTGGTCATCAGTGGCAGCAATATAAACGTCTGCTCTTGGAAACTGGCTCACCGCAGCATCATACAATGCTTTGTGTCCTGCGTGGAATGGGTGAAACCCGCCTGGTATGATGACTAACTTTTTTAACATAATGATATTTATCAGATCCTAGTAACTTAGTGTAATTGGGCCAATTTCACCGTCTGTGAATTGACTAACAATGGCTCGGATCCAAGTAAACTTGCCATAAACTGTGATACTATAGTCGGTTGTGATTGCAGTTGAACCATCAGTTGCACTGTCTCCGGGGAATGTATATACATCAAACCATTCGCTGTCTTGTGTTGGATCAGTATCCAGTGTAGCCTGCACAGTTACAATGCCAGGAAAATCATCACTGATAAAGCGAATACTTTGACTGTTGCCTTGCCCTTGATAGTAGCCAACAGCTTTTTGACGGTCGCCTGTGATAGTCGAGGTGCCCGAATACACTGTTGCTGGAATTAGTACAAGACTGCTTGACTTCATGTTACTCTGCTTTTAATACTTCTACAAGAACGCCGCCTGGAGCGTTTTCGCTTGCTAACTGTGTTATTACTGCTTCAAGTTGTGCAATAATATCATCGCTGAGAAGTTCACGTGCAGGGCTGTCATCCTTTACCAGTTCACTTACTGTAATTGCTATTGATGTTGAATTTATCTTTGCCATACTGTTATTTATCGCTTATTAACTCTAGTGTTTTCTTAATCTTGATAGGACAAACCAGTTGCAGCATGGTTATAACGCCCAGGTCATTGTGATCCACAAAGTGATTCTGCTGCACATAATGATAGTTGTTCCAGTTTTCCAAAAAATCATTGAATCCTGGTCCGGTGCGTACTTCAGGCTGTGTTTTTAAAAATTCTGCCAGTCGCTCTTTGTCTTCGTGCCGCAAGCGTTGATTCTTAAAGTAAGTTCTGTAAGCATATTTTGGATTCTTCAACTTCATTGTGCCAGCAGGAGCCAGGTCAACTTGTCTAATTTCCTGTGATAGTGTATACTCAAGGTTGCTGACCGTTTCAATCACATCTAAACTGTTGGTATATAGATATCCATGATTGCGTGTTACTGTTAGTTTACGACCTTCTGGCATATCGTCAATTAGGTATAGCAGTTCGTGTAAGTGTTCGCTGACACCATCGGGTGCAAATGGGTCTTGCCAACTTCCTCCCCAATTGACTTTGCGATTCTGATTCCAGGATAGTAGCTCATCAATTTTAATGTGCGAACGATAGCGTAATGTATACACATCGGGCATGTAAAACTTTATACAGTATTTGTATTCGCCAAAATACAAGTTACTGCGAATTTCTGTTTTAATTTTCAGATTCGTTGACAATTACAATACCATCCTGATTCACTTCGCCTCCAGACACTGTTGCCTTGGGTGCAACATTGAGAAGTACTTTTCTCTTGTTGCCTTTAATCCACAAATCAGCAGTGACATGACAATTACTTAGTTTTTCAAACAGTATTTTTTTGCTCAATGGAACTTTGATCAGTTCGTCAATCTTGCGACTCAACGGTCTTGCACCCATCTTGGGATCGTAACCTACGTCAACTAGATGATCAACCAGTGCTTCTGTAACAATAAGATTGATGTTCTTTGTCTTGAGACTGCGACGCAGTTCGCCAGTAAATTTGGCCACAATCTTTTTAATTGCCAATGGTTCAAGTGTCTTAAACTTAACAATAAGATCCAGTCTGTTACGCAGTTCTGGTTTGAAGTAATCCTTGACTGCTTTGTCTTCTGATCCTGTTTTTGTTAAGTCTTGCCCAAAACCAATGTTGTTATTTTCGTTATCTCTTGCACCTAAGTTTGATGTCATAATAATAATACAATTTTTAACATCAACAATTTTGCCGTTTGCACCGGCAATCTTTCCTTCATCCATCATTTGCAAGAAGATGTTGCTAATATCTGGATGCGCTTTTTCAATTTCGTCAAACAGCAGCACACTGTAAGGATTTTTACTTACGTCACTGATTAGCTTACCGCCTCCGAGATTGCTATCGTTGTATCCTACAAACCCTGGAGGTGCACCAAGTAAACTGCTTACAGTATGACGGTCTTGGTATTCACTCATGTCATATCGCAGCATTTCCATATCAAGATTTTCTGCAAGCAGTTTTGCAAACTCTGTTTTACCTGTACCAGTAGGGCCAAGAAACAAAAATGCCCCCATTGGCCGATTTTCAGTACTAATGCCTGCATAGTTAACATACAGTCTTTCTAATACTTCGTCGACTACATGGTCTTGCCCAAAAAGTTTTTGTTTAATATTACCATCAAGCTCGAGCACCTTGTCACTGACATCGCTTTTGACTTTGGTTTCTGGAATGTTTGCAATACGTGATACTTGTGCATCAATGAGATCTTCAGTGACTACCAAACCTTCTTGATCTTTAACACGTTCAGTGGCACATGCAGCATCAATTAAATCAATGCTTTTATCTGGATTCTTCTTGTCTGCCATGTACCGTGTAGCCAAATCAACTGCTTTAACAATAGCAGGGCTGTCGACTTTAACATTGTGAAACTTTTCAAGTCTTGGCTTTAGTCCTTCTAAGATTTTAATTGTTGTAGCTTGATCAGGCTCGTTGACACTGACTCTATAAAAGCGTCTCATTAGCGCACGGTCTTGTTCAAAACTTTCATAAAACTCTTCCCAGGTTGTACTTGCTACTACTTTAATATTGCCTTTGGTAATTGCTGGTTTAATCATGTTAGCAAAGTCTAAACTGCCGCCGCCGCCGGCACCAGCACCTTTCATGGTGTGCGCTTCGTCAATAAACAGTATACAGTTTTTCTTTGCTTCAAGTGCAGCAATAATGTCTTTGAGCTTTTCTTCAAATTCGCCGCGATACTTTGACCCAGCAAGCAAACTACCAATTTCTAAACCCCAAACTTCAAACCCTTGCAAAAACTTTGGTACTTTGTTATCTTTGATCTGTGTAGCAAGTCCTTCGGCAATGGCAGTTTTACCAACACCAGGGTCACCAACTAAGAGTACGTTGCTTTTAAAACGTTTAGCCAATACCGTGATAATTTCTTCTAGTTCGGTTTCGCGGCCAATGACAGGTTCAAGTTTATCATCTTCTGCCATTTTAGAAATGTTAATACAATGTTCTTCAAGTACTTCGTTGGCATGCTCAACTTGCATATTAACTGATTTATTGCTTCTGGCATAATTCTCTTGCCAAAATGGCACAAACTCTTGCTTGGTAACGCCATGTTTGAGCATAAAATATTGTGCATGACTGTTGGTTTCTGCCATAATAGCCAACCAGATGTCAATGGTTTCCATACTGCGGCGGCCGCCAAACATCACCTGTGTTAACGATCTATTAAACACACGCTCTAGTGCATTTGTTTTCTTTGGTTCGCTACGTCCTCGATGATCAATCAAACCCATTTGGGCATCAATATACAAATTTAAATCTTCTTCGATTGCTGCTGGACTTGTACCAAACTTTTCAAGACACCGCCAAAACGGTGTGTGCCTAACCAATGCTAGCATTAGATGTTCCAGTGTCACATACGCATGCTTTTTTTCTTTTGCTATGCGTTGTGCTTGCGCTAGGATATGTTCAATTTCAGGATTCTGTTGCATGTATGTCCTTTGTTCTTTAAACTATTTATTGGCCTGATGTTTGCGAATTACATTTAGTATTTCTTCATTGATATTAGTAGGCATGGTTGCTTTCAGTCTCACAAAAAGATCGCCTGTGTTATGCCCTTCTCTTTCAACGCCTCTACCTCGCAGTCGCATTGTTGCTCCAGGATTGGTTCTAGGAGGAATAGTTAGGTCATAGGTACGTCCTAGTATGTCAGTGATTGGCAACATACAACCTAGTATCAATTGCCAAAAGTCTATAGGACGTTCGCAGTGCATGTCAAGGCCATCACGTTGCCAATAAGGATGTGGCCTAATTCTATAATTAACAACTAGATCAACACCACCGGGTGCCAGTTTAGGATAGCGTATGTTTTCGCCGTCGACTACGCCTTTGGGTATGTCAACTTCAATTGTGTGCTGTCCTTGATGTGACTGCAATCCAAATGCACGTTTGCCACCACGCACTGCATCAGCCTGATCAATGGCCATGGTTACCCTGGCATCCATTGGGCCACGACGAGCATTGGGATTCATACGTTGTCCAAATATTTCAAAAATGCTGTCAAGATCAAACGGCTGGCCGCCTGGATGAAAACCGCCGAAGCCTTGTGGTCCTTGTCGTTGTGGATCTGTTGTGCCATATCTGTCATAGGCAGCACGTTTTTGAGGATCTTTTAATGTGTCATATGCTTCGTTAATAGAGGCAAACTTGTTGTGATCGCCGCCTCTGTCTGGATGATTTTCCATAGCAAGTTTGCGATAGGCTTTTTTTAATTCAGCCTCATCTGCGTTCTTGCCAACGCCTAGTGTTTCATATAAGTCTGCCATGTATGTGACTATTATACTAGTTAAATGGGTTTAGGTCAATGACTTTGGAGGAAGTTTCTTTGGATTTAAGTTTATTATCAGCATCGTCTAGTGCTTTTTTACTGCGGTTGTAATAGTCTTCATAGCTGGCAATGATTGCTTTTTGCTGTTGTACCAGCGCACGAATGTCTGAAAAATTTAATCCTAGATTTTCATATCCGTCATCGGTGAGTGCAAAGAATGCTACAGGTTTACCGCTGGCTTTGGCTGCTGCAACAACTTCTGCATAGTTTTCTTCAGTGATAATTACCCATTCAATTGGACGCATGCGCACAACGTCAACAGGTGGTAGTGTCAGCTCGGGGCGTTCTACTTGTACACTGCTAACTTCTATTTTTTTTACAGGTGTGCTGCAAGCACTAAGGCTGAGTAGACTGGCTATTACCAGGCCACAACCAAGGACATTCTTTGTTGAACGACTTAGCATCTTTTGCCTCCTTTTCTTTTACAGTAAGTTCTGCACCACTGAGTATTTCAAAACAACGTCCGGCGTTTTTAGTACCGCCATTGATGGCACGTTCAATACTGCTTGTTTTGTTTATTGCCAGTATACCTAGATCAATCTTTTCTAGTTTTTCTGCTAGTTGACTGTTTTGCGATCTGATGTTGGCAAAATCTTGATTAACTTTTGCTAACTGTGTGTTAACTCTGTTCATGTCTTTTTGTATACTGGCAATAGCAGCTTCGCTTTGCTGTATGGCTGCTTCTACTTTTGCATTGTTGGCAGTTAGTGTTGCAATGCGCTGTTGACTGTCAGTGTAGTACCAATAGGCACCATAGCCCACACTTGCAAGCACAGCCATAATGATCAACATTGCATACACTTTAATCATTAAATCATTTCCATAGCCAGTTCGGTTGTTTCACGCACACGACGTGTCCAACCTTTGCCAAATGTAGAGAAATGCTCAAGTCCTTCATAGTACTCCTGCCGACGACTTTGATATTCTGTGATAGTAGCTTCTACACCCATATCTTCTACATAAAGTCCAAGTGCTTTGAGTGTATTAGGACCAATGCCTCCATCAGGAGTACTGCCAATCATTGATTGAAGATACTTGGCGGCGCGACCTGTACCGGCATTAACACCAAAGTCAAATACACATAAGTCTAATCCACTTGGTAGTTCATCGCCTTTAACACGATCCCAATAATTCTTTTTGTAAATTGGAGCAACATCTGCGACTGTTAAGTCTTTCATGTCCTTGGTGCCACCAAAATCTTCATAAACTCTCTTGGTAACACCCAAGTTGGTTTCGCCTCCTGGATCTTTTGGATGATTTACATATCCACCCTCGTGGTGTAGAATAGTTTCTAAACACTTGTCATAGTTTAATTGCATGATACATTCCTTTTATTATGTAGGTATTTATTGCGGTAACGGCATCGTGTGAGCAATAAAATCTTGATTTCTTACCTTATCTAACAGCATGTTACGTTGTAAATGTTTGTGCCAAAGCTCTTGATCGTAAGGAGTATTGATAATGTTTGTCCACAATGTATTAATAATTTGTTGTTGCTTTGGTTGCATAGGTTGTTGCGATATTTCTTTAAGGTTATTAAGTATTTGCGGTTTTATAGTATCAGGCCAATTATAAGGAGACATGTAGTCTGGAATATTGCAAATTTCGAGGTTATGATATCGGCCATTATTAAGATGTGAGTATGTTTTTTCAAGTTGATTGCACCAATTGAATAAATCACCTAATCCGTTTACATTTAAGTTAGTAACTATTGTGCCGATGCCAATATAATTAGCAATACTGAACAATCTTTCGGTGTTGCTATTTACTAAATCCCATCTTGTGCCATCTCTGATTATTTCAGCAGTTGGTCCAACTGCATCAACACTGATGGTCCAACTGATATTTCTTACTTGTTTGGTAATATCAAACCACCACGTGTCAGTAAAGCTACCATTGGATACTATTTGCACATCAACTGTGTCTATACCTTTATTGACTATGTGTTGTATAATTTCGCGCACTTCAGGAATACGAGTTGGCTCACCGCCGGTAAACATCAGTCTACTAAATTTGTGTAAGTTGTCTAGTACCCATTGCTTGTCATTGGTTGTGGTGGGTGCAATTTTGCCATCGGGACGTTTGAGTGCTGTTTTATCACCAAGATAATAGTTTAGCAGCTCTGGATGTTTTCTAGTTTCTTGTGCAATTCTGTTTGAAAAAAAAGGCTCGCAGCTTCTGCATCTAAAGTTGCAAAGATTTGAGCTGCGATAATCCACATAGTCAATATCTGTGTGTTCATAAAAATTGGTTCCATAATGCTGCAACGCACTAACTCTTGCTCCAGACTCATCTCGTTTTTCTGCATCCACACAGTATTTACATCCCTCGGGCACCTCACCATTTAAGGTTTTTTGCTGCAAGTTGACTAATTCGTTGCTTTTTAGCCACTCGTTTATTTCTCCAGAAAATGTTTGTGTATAGCTACAACAAGGCTTGACTCCGCGGGGTTCTACAAACACATGTTTAAATGGAAGTGGACACCAGTGACTCATCGTGTTTTAGTCCTTTGTAGTATATATGGCTCAATGTATTCGGCAGCGGCAGCATGTGCTTGTTCAAGTGGATGCCCGTTTGGACCACATTCAAAATTGTGCTTGTAACTCCATTCTAAAAACGTTAAATCTTCAAAATCAACAAAATACGGACGTATGCTATTTTGTATTTGTGTTATAAATCCATTGTACGATTCAGGACGATCACGAGTAAAAATCATTGGATCTAAACAAGTCATTGCAAAATCTACATGATTGTCTTCTAAGAACTTAATTGTGCTGTGTATAGTTTGCAAATTTCTAATCATGTTCCACAGGTCACTGTCTAAGTTTTTGTAGAAAAAATGATCCAACTGGTCTGTGTGTCGAGGGTGCAATGTATTCCACTTATTTTCAACTGGATCTAAATAATCAAAACGCTCAAACCAACTCCAATTAACAATATAAAAACTTTGGTTTAAGTTGCCGCTTCTAAGATATCTATCAATTACTGCAAAACTAATACGCTGATTGCCAATTCCGCCAAGGCTATTTGATCGATAGTCTATATTCCATCTCTTAGCTAAAAGTGCCGGCCAAGTGTATACACTGTGTAACTGATCATTGTTTTGATCACCAACCGGGCCATCAGCTAACTCAGTGCCAGCGGTAAAACTGTCACCAAAGGCTTGAATTCTTTTATAAAACATTACATTCCTGCGTTGTTTAAAAGGTTTCTAATATCTTTTTTCTTGCGCTTGTTGTATATAGTTTTGGTAGGAAGTCCTGCTGCAATTCTCATTTCATTGAGTTCAAACTGCTCACGCTCTCTGTAGGTTTGTGGACTTTGTGGAACTAGACTGTTGTATGTTTCAACAGTGAATGGATACTCTTCGCCCTTGTATCCCATTACCCATTTGTCACCTTCATATTCAGTGAGTGTGTCAAAATCGTCAATGAGTTGACGTAGGTTATCACCTGTGTAGCTTCTGCGTTTCATTTCAACATAGACCAGATAACGATTGGGTTTAACTTCACCTGGGCTCATGTCAGCATCCATGATAAAATCATAGCCTTTTTCAAACCAGTTAACCAAATCAATGGCTGCTTGATGATCTCTTACATAAAAACTGGCAACAACAATTTCGTCATCATCACCCATTTTTGATGAAAAGTCGTCAATGTAAACTGTGTTTTTCATCATGCCTGCTAGGTCTTTGTAGCCCAGGCCTTCATTGAGGTTAAACTTGGACATTGGTTTGTGCATCCATATCTTGTTGTGTGTCTTGATCCATTACTGCTTGCTGATCCAAATCTTCACTGTAAGCATCATCAAGATCCTGTAGATCCACAGTTTCGTCTTCCAGTTCAATTGATCCAGTGCGGATATCTGTCATTAGACTCTTTGGCATAACAATTTCAACCAACCACACAGGCTTCTCAATCAATCGAGCTACTTTAGTACCAGGTTTGAAATCACTTGGACTTTTCAGTTTAACTGGAACCTTCATCTTGGTTTTTTTCCAGTATACTTCACAATCAAATGGTAGCAAACGCATTGCACCTCTTGGATCCGGCATCAGTTTTTCAGGCCACAAAAATGTGCATGAAGTCTTGTAAGGTCCTTGTTCAGGACCAGCAACCAGTTCACCTAATTCCCAATTGCGAAATGCAAAAATGTCAAGCTCATTTAACACACGCTCGAAGTCTAACAGCACATTCATGCTGCCATCACTCATGTAGATGCCTTTGATGTTGTCGGCAACCATCCAGTAGTCTTGGTTATTTTTGAAAATATCTGAGTCTAGTGTTTTCATAACAGTATTTAGCACAATCGATGATATGAAGGAAATTGCTGTGCTTGAGCATGTTCTTTATTTAGTGGTACAATCCAAAAGATTTACGTGGGTTTATGATATAGAGATATTGGCCTAAATATTATTGAGGGTAGCGAATACAAGAGACAGAGGAGATATAATGTCCCGAGCAAAGCGTAAAGCAAAATACCATCCACAACAAAACGACAACACCATTAACTTTAACCAAGCACTTAAACAACGCCATATAGAACTTCGCCCGAAGTCAATCAATCAAGAAACTCTTATACTGAACCTACTGGACTACACGCAATCTATTGTGATTGCCACAGGTCCTGCTGGTACAGGCAAGACGTATTTGGCTATGCTGGCGGCTATTAAAGCGTTTCGTGCAGGTGAATGTGAGCGCATTGTTTTAACACGCCCAGCAGTGGGTGTGGATGATGAGAAACACGGCTTTCTTCCAGGCGATTTGAATAGCAAAATGGAACCTTGGACACGCCCACTGTTTGATGTGCTAAGAGAGTATTACTCTCCCAAAGACATTGAACGTATGTTGGAAAATCAAACCATTGAGATTTCACCATTGGCGTTTATGAGAGGCAGAACGTTCAAAGATTCCTGGATCATTGCAGACGAAATGCAAAATGCAACACCAAGTCAAATGAAAATGCTTATGACACGCATTGGCGAAAATAGCAAAATCATTATCACAGGTGATGTTGAGCAAACGGATCGCAGACTAAAAGACAATGGTCTAATTGATCTATGTGCAAGACTGGAAGCAAAACAAAGTTCGGGATTGGCAGTGTGTTATATGAGCAACGCAGATATACAACGGCATCCTATCATTGACACTGTACTGGATTTGTACGCAACATAAAATCAAAAAGATAGGCAGTTTTTACACTGCCTATTTTCTAATGCCTTATAAACTAGTTTTTATAGACTGTCGCGAGCAGTAACCTGCTTTGCATAGTCGTCATCACTGAGT
>Ga0213863_10002205_pt1 | contig 13927 bp, 9 predicted proteins | sample PICome_8_FD_160128 | JGI IMG/M metagenome (GOLD analysis project Ga0213863, IMG submission 160128) | Coastal seawater microbial communities near Pivers Island, North Carolina, United States - PICO497 | ecosystem: Environmental > Aquatic > Marine > Coastal | place: USA: North Carolina | collected... | reverse complement strand
CCCGCAAACTGTGCTTGTGATTGGATACCAAAGCTATCCCAATCGAGGCCTGCTTCAGACCTGATCGTTCGAAGATAATCAATTGCCTCTTTAGCTGCTGCATTTGCGCCCATCAGCGGCATCCAACCATCACCCATGCGCGCACATCGCTTCAGCAACGGCTTCGCGCTGCCACCGAACCAAATTGGGATGGGTGCTGCTGGACGAGGATTAATGCCGGCCGCATCAACCCGATGAAACCTACCGTCGAACGAAAACACATCCTCAGTCCAAAATTTTCCCAACAGCTCGATCTGTTCAGCTTGCCGAGCGCCTCGGTGCTCGAAAGGAATGCCTAAGGCTTCATATTCGATTTTATTCCACCCTGTGCCAGCACCAAGCCTGAATCGATTGCCTGACAAAATTTGCAGTTCAGCAGCTTGTTTTGCAACCAAGGCTGTCTGGCGTTGGGGCAGAATCATGACCGTCGTGACTAATTCAATGGTCCTTGTGATACCAGCAATAAAACTTAAAAAAGTAAGGGGCTCATGAAATGCCACATTGCTATCGTACATACCACGCCAACCGCCGGGACGATCTGGATCCGCCCCTAGCACGTGGTCATAGACTAACAAGTGGTCAGCTCCAAGATCTTCTATACCTTGGGCAAAATCTCGAATCATTGCGGGATCCGACCCAATTTCATTATGGGGTAGCACGACGCCTAATTTCATACACTCAATCCTATTAACTGTCACCTGATTCTATCTAAAGCCGCAGTCCTTTGCGCGATCTAAGAGACCTTCGATCAAAATTCAATATAGGATCCCCGCAGAAATTCCATCATCGAGGGCTTTGAGGTTACTGCTCGCTGGGCACCTGACTTTGCTCATGGGGCCTTAAGCGGCTTAAGACATCGAAAATCTTCAGCGGAAGCTCGCCAAAATGAATTGAGGGCTTGTGTGAATTGCTGAGAGTTCCTGACGGTCTGCGGTCGCCAGTGCTCTGGCAGAAGGTTGAGATTGCGGGCGTGACAAAATCGGGGGTCTACCAAAACCACGACGCCTTTATCATCCTCGCTACGGATAACGCGACCCGCAGTTTGAATAATCCGCTGAAGCGCCGGAAACCGGTAAGCATAGTCGTATGCATCGATCGGAAGTGTCGCTGAAGGATTATCGTCCGATGTGGCGCGGCTCTTTAATCTCTGGTTTAACTCATCAAGCCGTACGGTCCTGGGCGCCAGACCAAGGCTAACGATCACTGCACCGCGCAACCGCAGCCCTTTTAGATCGATGCCCTCGGCAAATTTTCCGCCAATGACAGCGAATCCAGTGACTCTTGACCCAGCTGTAAAACTATCTGTGAATTCTCGGCTCTCTATATCGCTCATATCAATCGTCTGTCGAAGCACAGACTCCTCGCTATCACTAGCTTGGTACTGGGATGCGATGAGGTCCAGATAATCAAAGGAAGGCAAATAAATGAGATAGTTGCCCGGATGTGATTGCGTGAGCAGCGATACCAACTCTGCCAGTGCACCGGCAGTATGGATTCTCCTCTCATAGTTGACGCTGACAAACTGGGTGATCAACGTAAGCTGGTTTTGTGCAGGGAAAGGAGATGGTACCCGCAGCCAGTGTACTTTCTCAGATAGGCCAAGGAATTCTGCAAAGTAGGCTTTTGGCGCCAAGGTCGCGGAGAAACCTACCAAGCTCTGCACACAATCATACCCAGCTTGAAGCTGAGGTCCCGGGTGGATGCAATTGAGTTGAACTGAGCGCAAACCCTTGGATATCGAAAGCGTTGGGCAGTAATCGTCATTGACCTTCTCAGCTACTTGTTGGAACTGATGAGCATCAAAGAAAACATCCATCAACGGCTTGGGAGCTTCATGCCCAAAATCCACCTCTTCCATCAAAGCGAGAAACTGCTGAACTCGTTTAAGTAGCGAATTAAGTTGAGCACGCTCGAGCCGTGCCTCTGATTGGTTCTCACCATGTTCGCGGGACAGCTTCAGAATCGACGCGTTCATCTGTTTGAGCGCTTTGACGATTTGAGGCCTCTCAAGCTTCTGGCCCTTCATAGCATTTAAAATTTGAGCTTGCGTCAGACCGGCTGAAAACATCGACCGGCCTCGCTCCACGAGGTTGTGGACTTCATCGAGCAACACGCTATAGGGGCCGGTTTGACCGCCATCGAAAAATCGTTTTAGTCGACTCGAGGGACTAAACAGGTAATTGTAGTCTCCGACGATCACATCGGCTTCGACAGCAGCGTCTAGACTCAGTTCGAACGGACAAAGTGACTGCGACCGCGCGAGCGCTTCAATCTGTTTTCTGCCCCAATGTCCTGAATCATCCTGTATTCGCGACAGAGCCTTGGGCAGGCGGTCGTAGTAACCCCTGGCATATTCGCAGTACTTTGGGTCGCAAGGTAAATCTGGATTGAAGCAAGTTTTCGCCTTAGCAGTAATCACCACCGACCGAAGTGCCGAACCTGCATCATGGATCTGTTCGAGGGCGGTCTCAGCACTGGCTTGACCTGCTGTTTTAGCGGAAAGGTAAAAAATTTTATCGCACCCATTGGCGGGCAACGCTTTCAGTGCAGGATACAAACCTGCTATTGATTTACCAAGACCGGTGGGCGCTTGCAGCATTAGCCTGGCCTTTCTTACCGAATTTCGATAAATGGATTCGGAGAGTAATCTTTGACCAGGCCTAAAATGCTGAAATGGAAACTCTAGGGAAGCAAGCGCTCGGTTTCGCCTGACAAACCAGCGTGACCGTTGCTCAAACCATAGTATCAATGGATCCATGAGTTTCTCAAAAGCGCTTTGTAACGAGCCGGCATTCAGGGTTTCTTTAACGATGCGCTCTTCTAGCGTATCTGGATGCACATATGTTCTTTGGATATTCAGGTCCTCATAGCCTTCTGATTGGCAGAGCATATGGCCGTAGATGGTCGTCTGGTTTATATGCTGCCGGACGATGCCCTCCGGAATTTCCTCTAAGGCGAGGCGCGTCGTTTTAATTTCTTCAATCCAAGGCAGCTCGGAATCAGTTGGCGGCCGATAACCGTCAGCCCTTCCTTGTATCGTGATTCGATGTGCTTTGTAAGAAAATTCAAAGCTGAGCTTTTTTTCTGCAATATAATTTGAACCTCGGGAGTGCTGAATTTTGCGATGGGTTTGAATGCCTTCCATGGCACTGGTTTGGTGGGAAATTCTTGCATTTATATCGCCCACTTTTGAAAAACCCGAGACAAAACCTACGGAAAAGACCAGTTTTAAACCATCGCTCATAGCAAGAAAACCTCGCCCGCTCGAAGGCTTACCTGTAAGAAAAGCTGCCCCCCCGAAAAGTCTACTTGGTCTCTGGAGTCGCGACTTCGTTGCGTTCCGAAAACACCGAAACCGGCTTGGTGTAAACCGCTGGTCCCGCATGTAGGCACCGGTGGCGAAGTGGCTCTAGCCAAATTCGACCCGTTGAAACTGGGTTTAAGAAAGCTCACATTCATTTGAGCGCGGTTCCTCGGCGGTTATAAACAATGTTGATGCAGTAATGCCTTGCGCGATCAGAAACTCAAGCCAAGCGATCTGATGGTTCTGTAACCGGTCTCCCGGCCCTTTTATCTCGATCAACTCGTAGGTATCTGCTCGTAAAACCACAAGATCGGGGAAACCCTTACGAAAAGCTTTTGGATCTTTCAATAATCGTCGAAAGATCGCCTCAAGAGCCGACCAGGGTGTTTGAGTCATGACCTGGCTGAATAAATCTAACGAAACCGCGGGCCAGTATACAAACGGATTTGTAATCCCTTGCTTGGCGCCAAACAGAAGACCTAACTGATCCGCTCGATACTCGCTATTGGCGAGCATGTTAAAACGGGCCTCGAACATCTGCGCGCGATGATTGTAAAAGTCAGGTTCATAGAGGTCTGCAGGTCCGCGCTCGAAAGGATGATGAAAAGCACCTTGAATCGGCAAGAAGATGACTTCCCAAAATAAGAGTCCAAACAGACCCGGAAACAAATGATTTTCGATATGAAGCGCTGTCAACCCTTGGCCCTTGTAAACGTCGACTATTTGTTGCTCGATGTTCACTGATATATCAATCTCAAGGGTGATATCTCTCCGAGGGATTGGTGGCCTAGGATGCTGAATGCCGTTTAATCGGATGCCATTCTCATGCTTAAGTTGCTTATGCGCGTAGCTGAGTTCCGAGGCATCGGTTGATGCTTCGAGGATCTCGAAGCAGAGCCGGCGAACGATGTCTGTGTTCTGGCTTTGAAGCCTGGCTTGGCGCTCCCTCGACGGTGGTCGCGTTGTACCTCGATAACAGCTTATAGCATCATCAGTGGCGCCAAGGCGCTCAAAAGATTGCCCGAGCAGTAAATACAGCTTATCTTGCAACCGACTCAGCGATGGCATTTTTGAACGAAAGGGCATCAACGATTTCAAATCTGCCAACTGCCTTAGGAGGTCTAATCTGGCTATCGGATCGGGTGATCGCCTAAGCTGCCGACTGCAGACTTCGAGCTCTGTCGCCCAGTGTTTCAATACGGCCAGAAGTCTTGCGAGATCGAACGTTTCCCGATCTAAAAAAGAACGGCTGAGACTTAAATCGACTGACTCAAAGACTTGGTGTCCAAGATCGGTTCGAACAAATTCGTCCAGATGTTGATGTGGGTTGCCAAAGAAAAGATGTTGGCAAATCGACATTAGCCCCCTTTTTCTTTGACGCACAATCATCAGTTTCGGTATGTCCTGGTCAGAGGTAATTAGGGCCTGGTCTATGACTTGTCGATGGGCTTGGGCTAAACCCGGCACACGCAACGCGCCGCAGGATTTGAGCTCTGCTTTGGACCGCATTGAAATATCGAGATCACGGCGAGGGGCTGTCACTGGTTCAAGAAACTCGACACAGATTAACTCATCGATGGCATTAGGAATGTCAGATATCTCTGGATAGGTGATTTTATCCACTCGAAAATAAGAGGGCTTGCGTGTCAGCAATCGCCCGTAAAGTGCTCGCGCGTTTAAAGAACATGCAAGAAACCGGTCGAGGCTTTGTGTTTCCTCTACAAGTAAAACATTCCTGTAGCGATCGCTGACAAATTCCAAGAGGAATTCAAGATAATCGAGATAGTAAAGCGAATTGGTTGTAGGGTCGGTTGACTGTAAGGCCATGAAGATATGATAAACTGTATTTATATACAGTTAAAGCGTAAAGACCGATCAGCTTGGGTAGAGGGATTCCAGACTAGATCGAAGCCAAAGATCCTGCTCTGAACACGCCTTCACCAGTAGAAGGCAAAATCACACATGACATCGACTTTTTTCAATACGAAGGTCGCACATTGGCCCGATGCAGAGACATCTCATAAACGACGTACTCCGGTTACATAAACATTATCAAACTTCATGAATATCAATCGGATAGGACATCATCGTAAAAAGCACAAAAGCTGTTGGATAGCCTCTTTACGCAGCGGCCCCTGGCGCGTCAAACCCAAAACGCTTCATTTTATTTTTCCACCGCCCGGATCTGAAACGGTGCGTCAGCATCAACGCCTTGATTAAGTAATCGCCCAACAATGCGGCAAAGATCCAGACGACGGAAAGCCCAGCGAGTGTAAACAGCGCCGCCAATCCGACCCGAATTCCAATCAACCCGACCATCGTAGCAAGCAATGGGTATCGGGTATCTCCTGCCCCGCGTAGACAACCGCTCAGGGTAAATTCTATGCCCATAAGTGGCTGTGCAAGACCAAGGATATAAATAAAAATGACCGTGTAATGAACGACTAAGTCATCATCGATGAGATAACGAGAAATTTGTTCAGCAAAAAACATAATCATCAACGACATCGCCATCATACTTCCAATGGCAAGACGAGTCGCTCGCCAGCCCTGCCGCTCTGCTGCCTCTGGCTCCTGCGCACCGAGATGCTGACCGACGAGTGTTGCCCCTGCAATGGAAAACCCAAAACCAACGACGAAGGATAGGCTCAAGATCTGTACACCGATCCCGTAGGCCGCGTAAGGTTCGGTGCCGTAATAAGCCACCAACCATAGAAAGCCAATGAAACCCAGTTGGAAAACAAACTGCTCTACTGCTGCTGGATATCCGATTTGATAAAGCTGTTTGATACGCAACCATGTGAGAGACCCACGCCCACCCACTGCCACCTTAAGCTTCCGTGCGTACCAGAGACCGAGCAGCACCCCAGCCGAAACGGTTAGCGAGAGCCCACTGGCCAGGGCCGCTCCCAGAGTGTCTAATTTCGGCATCCCAAATTCACCGAACACTAGGCCGTAGACCAAAAAAACATTGATAATGTTCATCAATACCCCGATCCACAGCGGCGTTTTTGCGTCGCCAGCAGCGCGCAAGGCAGCCCCAAAAACCATATTGATCGCAAAGCTGATATTGAAAAGCGCGAGGACCTGGATAAATTCGGCCGCCAAACGCGTGGTGTTTTCGTTTAGTCCAAAGACGCCTGCGATTGAGCCAGCAAAGACAATGCAAGGAATCGTCAAGACAATAGAGACGCCAATTCCTACCCATAACGACGCACTGGTCACCCGAGCCGCCTCATTAGGGTCATTGGCGCCCCAAGCCCTAGCGACCATTGCGGTCGTACCTGCCGAAATCGCCATCAAAATTGCTTGAATCGCAAAGAACAATCGATGGCCTGTTGTCACAGCGGCGACCGCCTCAGACCCGAGGTTCCCAACGATCTTTATGCTGATGATTCCGATTACAGAAAACAACAAGTTGCCCAGAATGGAGGGCCAAGCTAACTCCCATATTTTAAGCTGAACAGGACTAGCCTCAAGCACGTTATCGGTTTGGTCTTGAGGTGTCGACGAATTGGACATGACGGGGATAGTGGCCCTGCTAAAAAGGATGCGTAGGTTAAGGACGGGAGCGTCATAGGGTTATTGAAGTTGGGACGCGAACATACACGATGCGGCGTCTCGGGTAAAGCTGCGATTAATCTCAAATGCTATACGCGATAGTCCTTAAGACATCGGAAAATCGATGAGCGAGCGGTTTAAGCCCTTGGAATACTTACCGTAAAGGTTGAGCCCTCTCCAAGCGTTGAGGTCACGGAGACCTTGCCACGATGGCGCTCTGCGATGTGTTTGACAATCGATAATCCAAGGCCTGTTCCCCCTGCATCGCGTGAGCGTGCTTGGTCCACGCGATAGAACCTTTCAAAAATTTTGTCATGTTCCTTAACGGGTATTCCAGAACCTTGGTCAATCACTTGGATGATCATCGATTTTTGCTGAGTAAAGGCATCGATCAGCACCTTCTGTCCTGGATCACTATAGTGGATGGCATTCTCGACCAGATTTGCAATCATTTGAGAAAAATCACCCTGATTGGTACGAATACGGGCCGTTGAAGCTGAATCACTGACCTTTAACTCAAGTTGTACTTCCTGCAACTCAGCATCCGAACGATGTGTTTTATACACCGTTTCGAGCAGGGGTTTTAGACGCCTTTCCGATGTATAAGGCAAAGCCTGCCCTGCTTCTAGGCGCGAGAGCTGCATGAGATCTTGGACAATCGCGCCTAGCCGCAAAACTTGCTGCTGACTGCGCTCTAAAAAAGAAGTTCGAATGTCATTTGGCATGTCATTATCGTCGGCCATCGTATCGATAAAACCCCGAAGTGCAGAGATCGGGGTCTTGAGTTCGTGGGACGCATTTGCCACAAAATCTGTCCTTACCCGTTCGAGTCTCAATAATTCTGAAACATCCTTGATCACCAATAGCATGCCCATCGGGGTTTGATCATCCGGCATCAGGACCGAAACCTCAGCTGAACGAATGCCAATTTGAACAGATTGAAAACCTGTGGTCATTTCAGACCATCCCTCCTCCACAATTCGATTCAAATCGTCATAATGATGAAGCGACGCGAAGGGCTTATCCTGTGCGGTTTCAGCCGATATCTGTAAAATTTGACACGCAGAATCATTCAAATAGATTACTCGGCTCGATCTTCCAAGAGCAACGACACCCTCGGTCATGCCTTGCAAAACCGCCGCCAGCTCATTTCTGCGCGCTGTGACTTCAAGCATTTTCTCTTCGGTTCCAGCCGCAAGTTGATTGAGCGCGCGTGCTAATTGACCAAGTTCATCGCGGCGCTCCTCCGGGATTCTCAAACTAAATTCTCCAGCTGCCATTGACCTCGAAACCGTTGTCATTTGCAGCACAGGCAATACAATTTTCCGGGTAAAATACAGACCGATCAGCAACACAAGAGCTGTTAACAGCATTGCCACCAGAAGGGTTTGGTTGCGCAACTGAGCCACTTTTTCGTCGATACTGGTTAAGGGCATGCTGACCCTAACGTAACCAGTTTTTGAGGATTCAGACCCAAGCGCTAATGCGAGATAGAGCATTTCTTGGTTCAACGTTGCACTGTAACGTTCTGCCATTCCAATTTCGCCAACACGACTTCCAGCAAAGATAATCTCAGGGCGGGTCAGATGATTTTCCATCAACCGCGGATCTTTCTCATTGTCATATAAAACGGTGCCCAAAGGGTCTAAAACGGTAATACGTTGCTGAGAGCTGATGAACGGCAGAGCCAGCCACTGGCTCATGAACGGCTCATAGAATTGCTTTAAAAGTAGAACTTGCTCGGCCAGAGAAGATTCAATCGATGCTCTGGCGTCTTCCTCGACCTGATTGACTGCTAAGTAGCCAAGACTCAGCGAGCTCACCAACACGAGCGCTGATAACATTCCCCAAATCTGCCAAAGCAGTCGAGATCTAAAAATACTGGGTCTAAATGTTGCTGACAATCCGGTACCCAACGCCTCTAACGGTTTCAATGAGTCCTGCATCAACACCTAGCTTTTTCCGAACTGAACGGATGTGAACATCGATATTCCGATCGATCACCACCACCGACTCGCCCAAGACCCGGTTAATCAACTGTTCTCGTGAAAAAACTCGACCAGGCTGCTCAATTAAAGCAGAAAGCAATCGAAACTCTGTAGCTGTCAGTCTTAATTCTGTATCTTTAAGAAACACTTGGTGACGCAACACATCAATGCGAAGGTTCTGATGGACAAGCATTTCCTCAGCGCCCTTGCTGTTGCTTGATCCGCGCCGAAGCACGGCTTTCACCCGGGCAAGCAGTTCCCGTGGACTAAAAGGCTTAGGCATGTAGTCATCAGCGCCGAGCCCCAATCCAATCACGACATCAGCCTCCTCGCTTTTTGCAGAAAGAACAATGATGGGAATTTCTTGAGTGGCGGTATCTGACCGAATGGACTGGCAAATACTCAGCCCATCCAAACCTGGCAACATCAAATCTAGAATAATCAGGTCAGGATGCTTGGCTTGAACCAGCGCAAGCCCCTCGTCGCCGCGTTCCGCCGTGACCACCTCGTAGCCCTCACGACGGAGGTTGTAGGCAATCACATCTTGAATATCTCGTTCATCTTCCACAACAGCGATTAACGATTTCGACATTCGGTTATCTTCCGATGATGATCAGTGCTCGACTAAATCTTTTGGAAGACCAGCACCGCATTGGTGCCGCCAAACCCAAAACTATTAGACATCACAGTGGAAATACCCGCGTGGTCAATACGTTCGGTCACGATGGGCGCTGGCTCAATATTTGGATCAATCAGGTCGATATTGGCCGATGCACAAATAAAGTCGTTGTCCAGCATTAATAACGAGTAGATGGCTTCATGGACTCCGGCAGCACCCAGCGAGTGGCCACTCAACGACTTAGTTGCGCTAATTTTAGGCAAATCTGCGCCAAACACGCGACGTATGGCTGCAATTTCGGGTGGGTCACCCGCCGGCGTGCTGGTACCATGCGCGTTAATGTAATCGACGGGGTCGTTAAGGTCTGCAGTTGCAAGGCGCATTGCCCGCTCACCACCTTCTCCAGAGGGCGCAACCATGTCGAAGCCATCAGAAGTCGCGGCATAACCTTTAATTTCAGCATAGATTTTTGCGCCCCGGGCTTTAGCATGTTCTAGCTCTTCGACGATCACGAAGCCAGCGCCTCCCGCTATAACAAATCCATCCCGATCTGCATCGTAAGCCCGAGAAGCAGTCTGAGGATCATGATTGCGTTTAGTCGATAAAGCACCCATTGCATCGAACAAGGCTGTCATTGACCAGTGCTCTTCTTCGCCACCACCCGCAAAAACGATGTCCTGTTTGTTCAGCTGAATTTGCTCAAGTGCATGACCTATACAATGTGCACTGGTTGAGCAAGCGCTGGTAATTGAATAGTTAATACCCTTAATTGAGAAGGCTGTCGCAAGGCAAGCCGATATCGTTGAGCTCATGGTTCGAGTAACTCGGTATGGCCCAACACGCTTGAGGCCCTTTTCTCTGAGGATATCAGCTGATTCTGTCAAGTTAGAAGAACTCGCACCACCAGAGCCGGCAACAATACCGGTCCTTTCATGAGACACCTCGTTTTCCTCGAGACCCGAATCTGCGATCGCTTCTTGCAATGCGATATAAGAAAATGCCGCGGCATCTCCCATAAAACGCCGAAGCTTGCGATCGATTAGCGCTTCTTGGTCAATCTCAATACTACCCGCAACATGCGATCGTAATCCCATCTCTTCGTAGATCGGTTGATGTTTGATTCCTGATTGAGTCGCTCTAAGCGACGCGAGCGTCAGGGGAATCGAATTCCCCAACGGCGAGACGATTCCTAGACCGGTAATCACTGCTCTTCTCATGGTTTGCTGATTCCTCTTTTGAAGTCCAATAGGGCTGTTTCATCAGCTCCGGGGTTTTTGTACTTTGATTCGCATCACCGATTTTTCTCTTCAGCCATGCTCGCTTAACCTTTCTTGATTACTTTTGGCGAGCAAAGGCCGATGAAGATAATCCCCGTTTGCTCCCTGGCGCTAAACCTCTTTAGTGTGTTCTGCCCCTGAAGCTTTTCTGCCACTGAACTTTTTCTGTCACTGCATCCTCTCGCGCGGGTAAGGTCTCAATGCTCCCAAACCTCAGAGTTACAAAAATTGACGTTAAGGCTAGGCGGTTTTTCAACCACCGATCACCCGGTCCTCGATATACAAAAACCAACTAGGTGTCACTTTAAATCGTCTAACGATGTAAACAAGCCAACCTTGATACTCTCCGCCGTATAAATCAGAGCATCATCAACCAGGACTCGACAGTCTGCAATGCCCAGGACAGTTTTTCCTTCTCGAATTCGAGTCACATCAATTTCATAACGGACGAGCTTATTCGTCGGTAAAATTTGGCCCCGAAATGCGACCTTGCCGCAACCGAGTGCGCGACCTAAACCTTTATTGCCCTTCCAGGCGAGAAAGAATCCGAGTAACTGCCAAAGTGCATCTAGACCAAGACAGCCTGGCATCACGGGGTCGTCGACGAAATGGCAGTCAAAAAACCACAGATCTGGATGGATATCTAGCTCAGCGATGATTTGGCCTTTACCTGCTTTTCCAGCCTCGGAATCGATGCGAGTAATCCGATCCATCATGAGCATCTGACCAATCGGTAGGTGCGCACCTCCTGGCCCAAACATGCGTCCGTAGCCACATTCCAGCAACGCGGTCTTATCAAATGCGTGTTGCGTGTTTATTTCAGCTCTTTCTGTGTTCATAGAATTCGTGGAAAAGCCACGCTGTTGTTAGGTGGGGCGAGTATAGCATCGAAGAAAAGGAATAAAACTTTGACATCTATGGGACAATATGGAAATTTGCTGTACGAAAGAAGCGCAGACTCTGCGCACAAACTCATCAATGGAGCTGGTTATGCCAGACATTAGCTCACTCGCTGTTGTCCACCCGAATGCGAACATTGGTTCCGATTGCGTAATTGGGCCTTTTTGCACGGTTGGAGAGCATGTCCAGATCGGCGCTAGGACGCGCCTAATGAGCCATGTTGTTGTGGACGGCCACACGCGCATTGGTGAGGACTGCACGGTTTACCCCTTCGTTACCCTAGGGATTGCCTCTCAAGATCTTAAACACGAAGCAAATTCGGCAACTTACACAGAGGTGGGTGATCGAAATATATTTCGAGAGTTTGTTTCAGTACACAGTGGCACCGAGGAAGGAAGTTCTACAACCATTGGGAACGACTGCGCACTCCTCGCTCACGCTCATGTGGCACACAATTGTACCGTGGGCAATGATGTGGTCATGAGCCATAGCGCGACCCTGGGAGGACATGTATCTGTGGGTGATTACGCAAACATCGGAGGATTAGCAGCGGTGCATCAGTTCTGCCATATCGGCAGAGTTGCCATGATTGCTGGGATGGCCCGTGTTGTCCAGGATGTATTGCCGTATACCATTGCCGAGGGGTTTCCAGCTCATATGCGCGTGGTAAACAAGGTTGGACTAGAACGCGCCGGCTTTGAATCAAAATCCATCCTCGAGGTCCGCAAAGCATTCAGGATTTTATTTTCGCGTGAATTACGTTTGGACGACGCTGTCAGAGAGGTCGCTAAAGAATTCCCAAATTCCCCTCATATTGATGAAATGCTAGCCGCCATATCTGACTCTCAGCGGGGGTTGGCGCGCCCTGATTCATCGACTTTTGAACTCAACGTCGGATAGTTAAGCCCTCGTTTTTGACTAAGGAGATCCAGTGATCAAAGCTGTACTTTGGGATTTTGGCGGTGTTTTAACCAGTAGCCCCTTTGAGGCATTTAATCGTTTTGAAACGGAGAAAGGGCTGCCACAAAACTTCATCCGATCGATTAACGCAACCAACCCAGACACCAACGCCTGGGCACAATTTGAGAGTAACAAGATGAGCGTCGATGCCTTTGATGCGGCATTCGCATCAGAGTCGAGGGATAAAGGTCATGAGATACCCGGCAAGGATGTCCTGGCATTACTATCCGGTGATATTCGTCCTAAAATGGTTGCAGCGTTGCGCAAGATTAAACAGAGCTATGCCGTCGGATGCATCACCAACAACGTCAAGTCAGGCAAAGGTGCGGGGATGGCAAGATCCTCCGTCAAGGCTAAAGCTGTTTCGAATGTAATGGCGCTTTTTGATGTTGTGATCGAGTCCAGTGTCATCGGATTACGGAAACCAGATCCAAAAATTTATCAATTGACCTGCGAGGAAATGGGCGTCGATCCTTGCGATGCCCTTTTTATTGATGATTTGGGAATTAATCTAAAGCCTGCGAAAGCGATGGGCATGCAAACGATCAAAGTCCTTAATGAGTCTCAAGCATTGGACGACCTGAGTTCGGCCCTAAATTTGGATTTTTCGGACATTGAACACTAGAGCGCATCAATACGAGCACCATTACCTGACTCTGCGATCAGCAGCATCGGCTTGACCCCGGTTTGCTTTTGGTAAGACGCAGCAACCACTGCGTTGTGCTGCTCGACGTCAATTTTTGCCACCAAAGCGATGGCACATCCACCAAACCCTGCACCAGTCATGCGGGCGCCCAACGCTAGCCCTGAATCTCTGCTGGCTTGTGTGATCTGATCTAATGGGCCACAACTCACCTGATAATCCTCTGATAAAGATCGATGGCTCTCGTTCATCAGATGTCCTAACCGCGATAGATTACCCTCGCTCAATGCCTCAGCAGCTTTTTCGACCCGTGCTTGCTCGGAAAAGATGTGGCGCGCCCGCGCTTTAAGTTTTGGATCAGAGAGCCCGCTCAGGATGGAATCAGCTGTGCCGGCATCTAATTGAGCAAGCCCCTGCCGACGGTTAACCCCAGAGTGGAAAGACTCTATTTGAGCAATCTCACGGACTCGTTCCGCATAGCCAGATGCCGCCAGGGTGCGAGGCATTCCAGTGTCCATTACGACAAGGCAATGGCTTTCAGGTATGGGCCTGAGCCGTTCAAATTTCAAAGTCCGACAGTCAAGTTTAATCAGCCCCCCCATTAAAATGCTCACGGGGTCCATCACCCCCGAGGGT